>Ga0214480_100430_pt1 | contig 21270 bp, 19 predicted proteins | sample M1_20Mar14CPVII9_3_FD_165042 | JGI IMG/M metagenome (GOLD analysis project Ga0214480, IMG submission 165042) | Marine eukaryotic communities from Monterey Bay, California, United States - M1_20Mar14CPVII9sort6BwellE17 | ecosystem: Environmental > Aquatic > Marine > Unclassified | place: USA... | reverse complement strand
ATCAGCAAAGGCATCAATTGCGAGAAAGAAGTTTATGAGAGAACATACGTCCCTGGGCAAGGACAAAAGCCCTGGGATTTTATGTTTTCGACGGACAGACCGTTCGGGCTGACCCTTAATATGGACTGGCAAGGGATCAATGTTCGATGTTCTTGATACTGCGCTGAAAACTGTCCATGCCGTATCATTACATCAAAAGTCAGCAAAGGCAATCAGGCACCAGAGAGTGAGCATCGAGGAAATGTTAGTCGGCTTGAACGAGAATGTGAATATCAATCCCAAGTGCAAGGAGTTGTTAGATATGGTTGGGTCAATTCTTAGTGTGAATGGCTCATACTGCTGCCGATGTAGCAAATCTCTGAGTAAAACAGAGGTGAAGCAATGCAATGGATGTATCCACATGGCATATTGTTCAAAGTCATGCCAGAGGGAAGATTGGCGGAATGGTCATAGTATTACCTGTAGCAAGTCATTTCTTGATGTGGAAACAGGTCGGTTTCAGGGTAGAATTTGGCCAGAGGCAGTACCAGATGATCAACGAGCCGCTGCTAAGTTGGAGGAACTCGAGAAGAATCTAACTATGATTCAACTGAAATTGTTTCTTGACAATTCGGATACAATCTTGAGCCAAGCAAGCTCGTTAGATCTCCCATTATGTGACTGTGTAGTAACATTTGATTTGAGCAAATGTCCTCCATCGATTAGTACATCCAGGTATACCAAGCACTGTGCTATTGTAGGCACCTCAAGGAAAGATTTTGAAGGTAGCAGATCTGAGGAAAATATCACATGTGTTTACATTTCACTTTTCTTTCCTGGAGAATTGGACGAGGATAGTGACACTCCACTGCTTGAATTACAAAGATTGTTTCCCCGTGAGTGGCTATCAAATAGGAATAACAGAACGGGGTAGGCACATAAATGTAATATTAAAGATTATCAATACATATTATCTTAATCTTAACTAAACTTCTATCCTATCTTCCACATTAAGTCTGATCCACTCTTGTTCGTGACACTTTGCAATCTTAAGCTCAAGTTCCTTGCCATTGACATATCAACTACCCTCGCCGCAGCTGGATTTGTCTTACACAGCTTTTCATAACCTTGCAAGTCCAGAGCATATGCAAGACCTATGTTACTATCACATCTAAGGGATATACGGTGACGCTCGGCCAACAAGAGAGTATGTAAACCGACGATAGTCCCCTCGATTACCTCATCTGTATACTCAGACTCGTCTCGCTGTGCCGTAAAGCATCCCTTGAGAACAAGCACTGCTGCTTGCTTTGGCATGTCACCTTGCTTCCATAGTACTTCTCCCTTTGAGTATGTTACCCTCGTTAAAACATTAAACACGTCAACAAGAACGGCATCATTTGGACCCTGAAATCGATGAATCTTCGGAGGAGCGTGACCGGCATTATACTTGCTGAGTAGCATTAACACAGTGTCTTGTTCTAAATCAATATCCTTCTCGTCAACATCGATCCCCTCGTAGTTGACAGTGTCAGTAGGATACGGCAGATAGGAGACTCCACAACAAAGGATTGTTGTGTGTAATTGAACAAGGCAAGGGCAAGTCCAGCCAATAATCCGGTCGTTAAGCTTGAAACGGTCATGACACTTAAGATAATCCATACACTTGCATACTCGAAGAATGTAAACCCCGTTACTGTCACCGCACTACTAACCAATTCTATGCCCATATCAAGCATCAGTGACCCGGCCTATAGACGAGATGTTGTAATAAAAGTGCATAAGATGTGAGCATATGATATGGACAAACATAAGATGTGATTCATAAGAATCCGAAAGGACACTTATACACCTTGGAATACCACCGACAAGAGATGCACCATATATACCAAGGAATAGTTCACCGAGGGCAAGCAGCCCGTTGCATATCTTGCCACCTTGAGCTCCGGCATTCTTGAATAGAATTGTATTGGCAAGACTTTCATTAACGAATAAGCCACCTGGTAGTACAGCTCCAATCACCATATTGGCGTAACCATGGGCAACAAACGCTTTATCTATATCAAATGTACTCTCTGTGTTGAAATATACTGTCTATGCCGAGTAGACGACGATGTGATGTTGCGTAGGATGTTGATAATCGACGATGGGATGTACCGCCGCCACCACCGCCATGATGACGTTTTGATATACGATGTCTTATAGACATGTTAGCAGGCAAGGGTCTCTTCACTAAAAGATATCCTCCCTCTTGAGAGAGATGACATTCTTTATGTCTCTACTACACTATTACCCTCACTAGGCATTTCTCAACTAAATCTAATCTCATGTAATCAATATGTAGCTAGGAGTAAGTTATCATCTAAATCTGGTATGTCATATGATATTACAGAGTATCGAGAAGGACTTTGACTTAATCGTAAGTTACGAAGACGAAGAGCAGTGATCCTTATAAACTATACGGCATTAGATTTAGTAGTTAGACCCTTGCCTTTTGCCTTTGACTTTCTCCTCCACCTGTTCTCTAGCTTGTCTTTGATATTAGCCACTCATGGGGAAACAATCTTTGTATAGCGAGGACATTATTATTTCCCAATTCACCGATGAAGATTGGAGAAAAGTAAACACATGTGATATTATCCTTTGCTCGACTATCTTCAAAGCATTTCATTTCTTCGGGAGTCGTATAGATATCAATATAGTCAACCACCATAACCGTAGGAGGACAGTGATGTAGATCAAATCTCACAATACAATCATACAAAGGAACTTCTAAAGTGCTTGCTTGGATCAGAATTGTCTCAGCATTGTCAAGAAATAGTTTCAGCTGGATCATTATCATGTTTGCTTCAAGATCCTTCAACTTCAGAGTATCCCGTTCATTATCTGGTGCCTCCAGAGGTATAACTTGGCCTTGAAATTTACCTACTTTCTCATCATTATATGGCTCATTGCATGTCAGTTTGTGACCACTCAGCCAATCTTCTTTTTGACAAGCCCTTGAGCAATATGTCATACTGTTGCACCCTTTACATTGCCATACCTCTGTTCTGCTGAGTGTCTTGTTGCATCTACAGCAGTATGAACCGTTGAGATTGAGAATCGATCTCACCTTATCTAGCAGCTTCTCACACTGATTCATATCGTTTGGAATTCCAGCTAATGCCCTTTCAACTTTGTCTTTCTTTTCAAGCCGAGCTAATGCCCCCTGAATTTCAATCTTCTTACTCCTGATTGCCTTAGCAGTCTTCTGGTGTAATGATACAGAATGTATAGCGGTGAAGATTTTCTCCAGAACACCTAAAAATGAGTATTCACTCACGTCAAAGTAGTCATCTTTTCCATATTGATCAATAAAGTTCAGGCACATCTCAATCAAACCAGCACGGATGGCAAAAGCAACGCGGGTATCGCTTTGCTGGCGAAGAGTGGCTTTGTTTAATCTCTCAAGCAATACATCACCTGATAAGCCTGCTACGAGCGCAGCAGTTCTAAAGTCGGATGCAAAGATACCAAAATTAATCAGAGCTGTGATGATTCCTTTGTCGACACAATCTATATCCGTAACAAGAGCTTGAAGAAGCATCATATCATTTGGTATCTTCATTCCCTTTGTCTTCATACGCTGTATGTACCCTGCAGTGTATGATATCATGCAGTGGGGATCATAATCTTTACTGATAATAGGCGTTGTGCTGATAGACTGCATAAGTATCCTACAGTCTGCTGCCAATTCTAGTGTCATAATGTTCCTTCTTTGGAACGTTTCATTAACTAACATACAGACGATTTGCGTCCCCAAATCAGAAATGACTGTACACTCTTCCGTACCCAGAACCTTTAGAATATCAGGGCGGTGATCCTTCCAAAACCCCCACTGGACAATAGATGAAAGTAGCCCTTCGTGTTGTAAAAGAGTATTCGCTACCTCCCTGTCTGTAGTCTTGATTGATTTGCTAATCATACTTAAAACTAGCAACACAAATGGTGTAATTCCCTCCCTCCAATGTTTATTACTATTGAAAAAGTTACGTGTTGTATCCGCACACATGCATCTGACCAATGGTTCGATATTCTCTGCAATTTGTAAACTGCAACTCGGTTCTAATTCTTCGGCCCTTGAAAGTATTCCAACCCATGTCCAAGGTGAAACTAAATCACCCTTACCGGCTACACTATTCATCACTTGATGAAACGTCTCATCTTCACATCTCTTTAGAAAGTTGAGCACTGTTGTGAGTATACCACTTTGTTCAATTGATATGTTAACAAATATATATGTACCATCATCATTTGGAGTCGCTAGCGGGGCACCATATTTACGTTGGAAATCTTGAATCTGTTGTATTAAAGGATCATTCCCTCGACAGCACAGTTCAGTACCCATTAGATCTTTTATTGCATTCGTGGCAATATTATCACCTCGTTGTACTAACTTGGCACATTTCTCATGCTGAGACTTTTCAACCAAGGTACGGTCTTCTGAATTATGAATAATGGAAAGATTCTTTAGATGGATATCTTTAGTAACCTCTGATTGAGATTTAGCAGCCTTGCGTTGCTTTCCTCTCTTCTTCTTTGATGATGATACCACATATCTATTTTGTCATAACTTAAATCTAATTCCAATTCTATCCTCTAAGCGATACTTTGTGCCGTGTGTACCAAGTACTATATATATCAAATCAAATTATCCGATTTGTAAATGGTTTTATAATGTCAATATCTTTGACTATCTGCTGCTGCTCGCAACTCAATGCAAACTTGATAATGAATTTCTTATGAGCTCTAGAGTCTTCTAGAGTGTCGGTGTATCTATGCGGCGGCGGGCAGTGGCATATGTCTATTCAATACTTGTTGATAGTGGTGGAAATAGTAATAACGATAATAAAATCCAATGTTCATATACCCCCACAGTGTTTCACGATATTTGCTAGTTGCAATATTGATGGATGCTCGTCTTCTAGTTTATTGTTCCAAATAACAGATGTATCGACGGGCAGCAGCGGTATATATAGACACTGTATAGTAATAACGATCGTATTAGATATCAATATATCGAGTGCTCACGGTATTGCAAGCTAGTATAGTATACAAGGTAGATACAAGATTCGCGTATCACTCTTTGCTTATTGAGAATTTTTGATATTTGTTGGTAAAGTTTGGAGTTTGTTGTTGATACGGCTTTAATGAGATCAATACGCCATACATGAGGCCTTACACCTTAACACATATTGCATATGTATGAATATATGGTACGATAATGCAGCAACAGCGCCGATTGGCCGATTGCTTAGGCAGGTTCGGAAAATTTTAGCTTTTCTATGTACCCACCCCAACTGCCAATTTAACAACCATCGGCAACACCTTACAATACTTATCGATCGGCAATCGCCGGCGGACGCCACATACCAGGCGGAGGAGCAAGTGATATAGTAAACGGCGGGATATATAGTACTACTATGCTAGAAATTACGAGCTACATATCTGATTGCAATTAGAATTTCTTTGACAGTTTGTATGTATTAGTATTTTGGACTTATACTTATACTTATCATATCAATTTCATAATTGCACGAGCTCTTACATTGCATATTATTGGCAGCACAAGAGGTATAATAGTTTCTTCGAGAAACGATAGGCATATATTATATTAACAAATTCATATATTAGGTCATGGGATCATCTAAAAAGAAGAGAGGACAACAACGTAAAGCCGAAAAAGAACGTAGTGCAGCTTTTTACAGGGATATGGATAATACTGTTGATAGTATTCTACCTTCCCATTGGGCAGAAGAACTAAAGGCACAATTATTTCGGGAGGTTGAGAAGGGTGGTCGTCTCTTCACGGAGGCATTATTAGACCCGAATAAGATTGGTATTGTTGATATACCTAATAGTGTTTATCTAACGGTGCTTCCGACTGTATTGAACTTCTTAAAACGGTGTGAACATAAATCGTTTGAGGGAGTTATTACCAGTGCAGGGGATGGTGGTAGGTTGAAGAGTCCTCTAATATGGATTAAAGTTCTTGGAAAGACAATATCACTCAATCAAAGTTGCAATTGTTTGATGCAAATTACTAAGAATATCGGACCATTAGTCAACTGTATGTGCAACGATATAAAACGTCAGTTTTTCAAAAGCAACACGTATTGGAGAAAGTGTATCGTTGGGTTTGTTCAACTCATTTCTGATATAACCCGGTTATGTCTCGCTCCAAATTCAAAAGTAGAAGCCTCCTCTTCAGAAAGAAAAGTAGTATTAGATACACTTCTTCAACACGAGGGATTACTCACATCTATTGTACAGTGGAGATTCTGGAGGACAGAGCGTCCTGATATTTTCCGAGAGTTACAGATTGAAATATCAATGTCTAATAGTGATGCTCGTCTTGGGTTTAATTTGTGTACAGATATAGCAACCAATCTTAAAATCATGGATCTGCTGATACTGAATAGTATTAAAAATGAAGATGGTGAACTAACCGATGATGGCAAGAATAGGTTGAGGAGTATCGGCACTTCACAAATCGTGTCCAAAGATTATGATCCTACTTGTACCACATCATTTATAGTTGGTTTCATCCGTCTAATAAAAGAGGAAGGTCCGTGGCAAAAGGAATCTAACTCATTAATACTTGTAGACCTAATTGCAGACGCAAACTGTGTTGACAAAGATGTTGTCAAGGAAGTTATTGATCTTGGTACGAATCATGTTTCTGATTTGGATAGTTCTGCGTTTGTTGCTAGTTTATCAACATACATCCTCTATGACGAAGTGGGTGAGGAGGCTCAACCGAGTGATACTCGTATAGCCTTTGCCATCCGTGCTGGTTTCATTGAGATGTGCTTGGGTTTCATTGATAGATTTGGGAGGCACAAACACTTCGGAAAGAAGGTCGGTGAAGGTCTTGCTAGCGAAATTTGGTTCAATTTAGATATCATTTCCGAGGTTTCATTACATAAGAAGACTAATAAGGCATTGAGGCATAAGAAGGACGAGATTCAGATTCAACTAGATCGTTTGGAAAAGGTTGTCTCAAGTAATACCGACGCCAAGGACCTGTTTGAAATGATAGAATGTATCCTTGACAAGACCGGTTCATATTGCTGCAGATGTAACAAGTCACTTAGTAGGACTGAAGTGAAGCAATGTAATGGCTGCCACAACATGACGTATTGCTCCAAGGAGTGCCAGAGAGAAGATTGGTTGAGTGGTCATAGTGTTACCTGTTGCAAGTCATACACCGATGAAACTGCAGGTCAATATCAAGGCAGGGTTCTGCCTAGAACAGCAACAGAGGATGAGAGAGACCGCCCTGTACTTACCTACGACAAAGATGGTCACTTTCAAGGCAGCGCAGTACAACCAATTGATCTGGGGAATGAAAGAGCTGCTGCTGCAAAGTTGGTAGAACTTGAGAAGAACATCACATCAATCCAGCTGAAACTGTTCCTTGACAACTCGGAATATATAAAGAGCCAAACAAGCTCGTTGAGTATTCCTTTGTGGGATTGTGTTGTGGTATTCGATCTCCGAAATTGGCCCACACAAGTGACGGTAAAGAAGTATACTGATCATTATATGCCCAAAGCTGCCAAAGGATTTCGAAAGAGTCGGTCGAAAGAGAACATTACTTGTATTTACGACTCGTACATTTTCAATGGTACATTTGCAGCCATCATCGACAAAAGACAGCATTATAATGTACCAAAGCTATCTATGCAACGGATGTTTCCTCATAAGTGGCTATTGAATCAGAAGTAGGCATAAGCTACTAGTCTTGCTCAGTTTATATCTACATAATAAGATAAACTTTAGGACTCTGTTATCTATCACATGATAGCTCGACCATCATGATCTTTGTCTGTAATGTTAAGTTCCCATTTATTCAAGAACTCACACTACTACTTGAATAGCTTCGACCCTTTATCTCTGCTACTCGTGCCCTGTTGGCTCCCGCGGCTTCTGCCAATGCAGCAAGCTCATCAATCTTACTTTGTAGGAAGTTAGTAAATAGTACTTGACGGCCCATATCCTCCTGATTATCTTCCAAATCCTCTCTCACATCCTCTAAAGCTGTCTCCGCTGCAACCTTCTCCTCTTTTACCTGTGCCATCTTCTGGTTTTGTTCATGCTGAATAGCAAGTGCACTCTTGGGGGTATCCTCTGTTTGGGGAAGTTTAGATGAAGTAGTCTCATCTGTCAAGTCAATCACATCAATTGGTTTAGAATTTTTCAGGGACTCCTTCAATGATGCAATCTCTTCATCTTTTGTTGTTATGACATCTTCCAGCGCCTTAAGTTTGGCTTGCAACATAGCGAATTCTTCCTCGTTTAATGAATGAGAGGCCTTCTTCATTTCCTCTGCCTCAGTTTTTACAGCATCACCATCTTGCTCACCAGCTGATACTTTCTTATCATTTTCTTCTTCTGTTTCGTTCTTCTCTGACTTGACAGCTGATGCCGCGGTAAGTTCCGTCTTAACCTCTACCGAGGAGGGATTCTTCGTATCAATCCCTATGCCTTCCGTTTTTCTCTTTTTGTTAGCTAATGACCCGCCTTGCTCTTCATCCCGCTGTCTCTTCTTTTCAAAACGCTGTGCCAAGAAGGCACTGATATGATCCGATGTAAGCTTGATCACTCCACCTTCTCCTAGACCATTTGATTTATCTACAATGAAGAGACTCTTTCTTGTTCCTCTCGTCACACTTGTCACCCCATGAAGCACATTGGGTGGATGTTGCACTAAAGATCCAGGAACACGAGGTACCATATGAAGATAATCATTCATAAAGAAGCAAATTGTACCTCCGTCATATTCTGACATTGCATTGAGGGGTATTTGTGATGTTGATGAGGCATAGCTACCATCACAATGAAAGTTAATACAAGAATTTGTTGGACCTTTTGTCATCCGAAGTGCAATCTTATGACCCCAATGAGTGTGTGCTCCAGGTACCTGACCAAATAACTCCTCAAACTTGTCATTAAGAGATGTAGATTTGTACTTGTCATCCAAACCGGCATCCAAAGATGCGAGTATCTAATGTATCATGAAGGCATATATATTAGACCATATTATAACAATACAATGCAACAACACACACCACAAACATCCACCACAAAACTACTCACAGCTATAAATTGATCATCTGATAAAGTCAAGCGCATATCAACCCTATCACTATTTCCAACATTGGATGTTTTGTCCCAAACAAAACTAAGCAAATCAGAAAGTATATTCATTTGTGATGGGTGAAGTACGTCGGGATTTTGCTTGTATGTAAACTTTTTGTTATTATCAGCATCTGCTTCTGTTTGTTTCTCTCTTAATTGTTGACTAGGAACTGGAACTGTTACTCGTTGTTCATCTGTCAACATTAAATACTGAATTAGTGCATCTGATGTATCGGATGATGTAAATGTTGAAATCATACCAAGTTGTCTCAACAATGCATCAACAACATCGTCGTCTTCGAGTCCTAAATCAATCGGAGTAGCTTCAGGATTGACTTCCTCCCCGTGAATCATGAAACGTAGTCCTCTCACATCCACACCCTTTTGTTGTGCATAGGCCTTGAATACCTTGGCCATTCTAGTAGATCGCTTCATTATGAACATTATTTGATAACCATTTTGATCTTTTACCCGAATTTTAATGGTGGGCTCGCCATCGAACTTCTTCTTTACTTCAGACCAAGAGATGAATTCAGACATATTATATTATTATTAAAGGATGTAGTAAGTATATGATTACAAGGTGTATTGCAGTAGATAGAGATGGTATAATATGCCACTGATGATAATTCCTATGAAAAAGATACCGCTGAGCGTATCCTATCATAAATCACTCAATATAACTACAACGATTGCAAGAGTACTTTTATTCGAAAGAGCGTTAAAAACTGATATATTGGGCAGGTATGGCGGTGATGAGATTGTTGATGCCGTCAAGAATGTTACTTGCTCATACATACCTATCATTCACTCAAAATGATGTTCTTTATGTCTTAAAGATTTTTTTGGTATCCTAGCCAAAGTTTATTGATCCTTGATCCTAGCTAGAAAAAAAATATACTCAGCTCAGAGAGCAGAAGCAATAGAGCAAAAGTAAATAACGACGACGGCTAATACAGCACCTCATATACCGTCAGTTCACCTAGTACATCCGTTTTTAATACTCTTTCGAATGAATGTACTCTTGCAATCGTTGCAGTTATATTGAGTGAGTTATGGTAGATACGCTCATGGGTATCCTTTCTTGAAATATGAGAGTATGATGTATGATGGTGGCAATTGCAATATGATGAATCAAGAGGATGAAGTAGCACACCAATATGATTATGTGATTATTGGTGCAGGCCCGTCGGCGTGCGGTCTTTTACACGATGTACTATCTCGTGAGCAACACATAAACTCAAACAAACATCAAACTCCAAAGAGAACAATTTGTATAATCGAATCAGGAGCTCAACAACAAACATCAAGTACATATGCCAAAGATTGGCCAAAGACTGCATTTACAAATTCCAATAACAATAACTTTATATCAACACCGCAAAGTGCACTAAACAATCGTATCCTAGACATACCAATCGGAAGTGGATTAGGTGGAGGGAGTAACATTAATGCATGCTTATTATCATCTCCAAATTATGCACATGACTTTATCAAGTGGCCAAGCAAATATCAAGATGGTAAACTTATTAGTAATGCTTGTGAACATTTATTTAACGTTATGAGAAAGAATGGAAGTGTGAATGATAGGAGAGTATGTGATAAGTTTATGAATGTTTTGGGTGATGAAAATGTTAGTAATAGTAGTTGCTGTGATATACAACAGCAAGAGAGCGTTCGCCTTGCAACTACAAATGATGGGATGAGGGTAAATTACTTTGAATCTCTTGTACAACCTCTACTCGAACAGCAACGAGTAGCAGAAGATATACTAACAATACGAACAAATACAATTGCAGAACAATTACTATGGGACGAGAATAACAACAAACAACCCAAACAAATCACTGGCGTTGTTTGTAAAGATCAACAATCCAATCAAAAGTATATCATATCAGCAAAGAAAGAAGTTATACTATGTGCAGGAGCCATCGAATCACCAGTATTGCTAATGAGATCGGGTATTGGTGATGAATCCGAACTGAGAAAGTTGGATATCCATATCAACAACAAATTATTTCATCATTTACTCGGAGTTGGTAAGAAGTTGAAAGATCATTTAGTTATACCACGAGCGTTCTTTACATCGTCTCAAGTAGATTGTTGTCAATCTTTGAATGGGGTACAAACAATCTTCAACGATACATTTGTGTTAATGGACGGATGTGTACTCAAACATGCCGGACCATTAATGGTATCATCAGTCTTTAGAAGAGACTACCAACACACCACAAACAACAACAATATCATTACTTGTATCAAACAATATGCATTTCATATCATTTACACTCTCATACTAACAATCCTTCAATGGGCAGTAAAATATATCAAACCACTAACACATTTCATGACATATCACACATCAACATTACTAATTACAATACTACATCCCAAATCACACGGTACAGTTACATTAACATCATCGAATCAAATACGAATTGATCCAGGATATCTAATAGATGAGAGTGATCTTGATAGTGTAGTACATGCGTGGAATCGGAGTACAAAGATCAAGGATACAGTTATGAACAAATGTTGGGAGATACTTCCCGGCTTGTTATACAAAGTTTATTCTTCTCTGTTATCATGTTGGAGAGGTAGTAGTAAGAGTATATCATCATTATCAACTAACGAAGAAGAAGCTATCATCACGTATGTCAAGCAATTCATGCAACCATACTTTCATTACATTGGTACCTGTTCAATGATCAATAATACAACAAGTAATAGTAATCAAGAAGAAGAAGCAGTGGTAGATGAAAACTTTAAAGTGATTGGTATGCAAGGATTACGTATCTGTGATGCATCAGTCTTTGTGGATTGTATATCGGCACCGACTGCATTGACATGTGCTTCTTTGGGGTATGTATTGAGTGATATTTTGATAAAGGAGGACTAGGAAGGTCGAAGGCAGAAGGGATTAGCATGAATAAGGCACGGCTGAGTAGGGTAATAACAATGGAGAATGAGATACTACCGCTGCAACAAACAACTATCGCCATTATGTCATAGACGACAATAACAGACATTGCTCATGATGTTAAGGTCGACAGTTCTAAGAGAGGAAGAATATCAAAACAATAAACAAGTAACGGTCATGATCCTGAAGAAGATAAGCACTAGAGCGACGCTGTTCTAACCAATCAAATGGCACTCTCGGTTGCCTCACCATGAATTAATTAAGGTTAACAAACGAAAAGGCCAAGGCTAATAAGGCTCTTCATAAGATATAGCCTCTAATTAAGGCTCTTTTGCTATGTTGTTTTCGTCTAAGGAGAATCTCAACACTTCAGACAATTTTTTGGAAGTTGGATAGATGCTAGGCAGTTTTAGATAAGAGCCTTAAAAACTTCAAGCGATTGTGGTCTTGTGGAGACATTATATATCTCCGAATGCAGTTTAGAAATAGCTGAAGTGCCGAAAGACAAAGAGGAGGATGATGATGCGGTGCATAGACCACAGGTTTATCAGTTCACGGACTACTGTTTACTGGCAGCCTCATCCATCATCATTCAATTAAGGTTACGAAAAGGTCGATCAAGGCTTGTTATTATTTATAAGGCTCTTATTGGACTCATTTAAGGCTCTTTTGCTATGATGTTTTCGTATAGGGAGAATCTCAAAACTTCAGACAAATTTTCGGAAGTTGGAGAGATGCCAGGCAGTTTTAGATAATAAGAGCCTGATGAAATAGAACATCAAAGATTGATAGAATAGGCCTCCCTTAGTAGTCTTCAAATGATTGTGGTCTTGTGGAAGCGATATATCTCCGAATGCAATTTTGAAGCTGAAGTGCCTAAAGACAAAGAAAAAGAGGAGGATGATGTGGTGCATCGTATAGTTTAAAGAGCCTGTTCAGTTCACGTGCTGCAGCACTAATATTGCTATATATTAGCAGGCAATTGACCATCGTCTTTTGGCATACAAATACAATATCCATTGTAATCACAAACAATACAATAACAATATGACAATGAATAGCAACTCTGATATCATCCGCGTCATGCAAGTGCCAACCATTAGACAACCGCAACCGCAACCAAAAGTGATCAATGTCAAACAATTGAATGAAGATGAACTCAAACTACTCAAGAAGCAGGATCCCTTTCTCTACTACTCCATACCAGCTGTGAAGAAGGCAAAACTTACCAACAACAAGCCTATCGATCATACTGAAGTGCTCAAAGAAGCTGCTAGGTCATCAGGGAGTGGTATCGTATCAAGAAGAACAAGAGTGTCAACAGAATGTGCCCCGTCAATGCTACTTGATGATTTGATGTTATTGATAGATGAGGAGAGGAGGAGTCATAGCCATAGTCAGTAGACAGGATGATGTTGGCAATTATTTGCACACATGATGTGTATAGTGTAGAAAGAATAATAAGATCTAGGCTAGGGTTAAGAAGAAGACTATGGTCACTTAAGCTTAGATGCATATTAAATGATCAAACGTCCTTTTCTATTGGCTATTATTGGTTAGTGTAGCCTCTTGGATGTTTATCTCTTAGTACAATCCATCTCTATTATCACGCTCTTCGATCTCTTTACGATTCTTCTCCCAACAATCACCACAAAAAGTATGAACCCCCTCTTCATCCTCGTATTCCCTAACACAATCTTGCCTGTTCTCATTCTCGGTTCCACAATTCTTTGTTTCGGCAAGCCTTTGATTCCCATTGCAATTAGCTCTGCTACACCCCTCGCCCTCGCATATAAACATGCAGTTGACACATTGGTTTATTCTATTGTCATTACAATACATTTCATTACAATACTGGCAACGAGTTGTGTCTGCTGGAGCACAATCTTGACAGTATGAATTACAACATTCATAGCTGCAAAACGGAAGACAGAATGGATTCGGTATTGTGAGCTGATGGTTCTTCACCCCAATCCTCAAAATATATGATAAAGGATAGCACTTACCAAGATTTTAGAGTATCACAAACTTCACAAGATCTGACCTGGCCCGTATCCGACCCAGAGCAGTTAATTCCTTCACAATGCTCCACTCTATTGCATTCTCCACAGTACATTTTTTCACAACTTAGGCATAAGTCAATAGCCCCTCCATTCCATTCACAGACACCACAAATCTTCTTCATACACTGGTAGCAACTAAAAGCAACTATACCATACTTATCATCATGAAATCGCTGTGCAAACGGATCATCATAGTGCCGTCCCTGCTGCCAGCATACCAAATAGTAATCTAATCCGTCCAAATCATCATATTGTTGGCAAACATTCTCACAAGCTCCTCCTGGAAAGATTACCCGGGGCCACCTAGATGGTTTTGAACAATAGAATTCACGTTCAGTTAATACCTCATCTAAACGGATCAAGAATTGTGTTAGTATGTCACTCTTCTCAATACGCCATTTCTTGGGTAGCTGAACATGTTCAAATACATTATCTTCCCTCTCAATGATGCTATTTAGGATTGGCACTACTACCGCTGCAGATATCGGTGGCTCAGGTGTTATATTAGGGTTTTCATAGTTACCAACAAGGCTCAAATCGATTCTTTTTAACTCCGTAGATCTTGTAAGAGGTTCTAAACCGCTACCGGTAATGCCAATACAATTAGTAAACTTTAATGATTTGATTTTGTGAACTCCGTCAATTGCTAACAATATCCAGCGGATATCATCATCTGTTAAACTACGACCGCATATATCTTGTATATCCTTAAAATCAACAGATTCCCAACCCTCAGCCGATGCATTGAGAATTGCTGTACTAATTGCAGAAGGTTCATGTGAAAATAAATCACTTGTCAATGACATTGCAAAAGATACACAAGATGTGTTTGATAGATACGACGCCGCTTTTGGTAGTATACCCTCGGGCAAATCATTTAATTGCAGTTGCATGGTATTATTTGCATCGCGTCTAACGCGCTTGTTACTACTATTATTGGATAAAGTTGCCATGTTATAGATGTTGCAATTTTGTGTGAAGTTCAAGTATGATAACTTCTTGTGTTTCAGTGTTTTGTGGTATCTCCTCTGCGTCGCCCGTCCGGATGGAAAGTTCTCTTGTTATAGAATATAAAAAGGTATTGATGGTGGTCGAGGGTTTATTGTGATAGCACTGCCATCTTCTACTACTCTCTGCTCTTGTGTCATTGCCCATTGCATGTTTTTAGTCTGTCCGTCGTTTCTTTATGTCTTTTGATAATTTTTAAGGATGGCCTTTGTTGATACACGACGGCGTTATATGTAAGTAAAGCATCTTATATATACCGGCAATATACCCACTATATCAGTTTTTAACGCTCTTTCGAATGAATGTACTCTTGCAATCATTGTAGTTATATTGAGTGATTTATGATAGGATACGCGCAGTATCCTTTTTCCTACTCAAATATTTCAATCGTCGATCTATCTCCTCTCTCAATTGTACCCATAAATATATTAAGTGAGCTCGGACAATCCGCATATCAATCAGTAGTATTTTCCATTGGTAAATCCAGTGTAGTGTTGCCAAAGTTGTAGGTATTGATAATAAACAATCACTCTCAAAAATGCAATCAAAAACACATAAATGGAGATTTGGCTATGGTTCGAATATTGGATTACGAACACTCCGTGAGAAGAAGAACTTAAACCCAATACGATATCTAGTGGGAACAATCAAAGGATGGGAATTATACTTTAATACAGGATTGAATGAATATGTCGAACCTGGCTTTGCTGCAATTCGACCTCCAATCAATACTTCTAATAAAGATGTGAAGCTGCACGGCTCGGCCTTTTTAATACCAAACGAGGAAGCCGATGGTTTGGATAAACAAGAAGCTGGGTATAACATTCAATCTGTACAATTTACATCATACGACGGTGAGGTAGTAACTGTTGGATTATACATACCAAAGAAACCATATATACAAGGAGAAAGTAAAGAAGGTATCCCATCCTATCGATATCTCAAACTATTGCAAGATGGTGCAAAAGAGGGTAACTTGGCATCACATTGGATTGAACACTTAGATTCATTTCAATATTATATTACACCACCAAAAGTACGATCACAAACTAATATATGGATAGCTGAATTTCATAATGATGAGAATAGAAAAGATGAAGTTTGGTCAGCTGAAAAGTTGGCATTACACGATGGATCATCTGAAGTAGACTATCCAATACACACATCAATCATGGGATACATACTTCAAATCGATACACCCAATCAGTGGATATTCAATTCATGGAAGGGACATAACATAACTCGTCGTAACCTATTGCAGTATAATGGTAAGAGTTTAGATACGAATGATATACGGTATGATGAAGAGAATTATCGACCATTACCCAAATTGTGTGATTGTAATGATGGTGAGAAGGAGTACTTGATGCAAAGTTTAGATGGTTTGTTACATAAAGGTGCGAGGATTGTTGCTCAGTATGAACCATTCCTTGCTGATCAAGAAGTGTGAGAGATAGTGTGGTGTTATGAATCACACACATGATTGTCTATGTCTATACAATAGACAAAAGAGAGAAAGACTACAGAACTAAACTTAGGTTAGATTCCTCTTCCATTGTTAGTGTACGCCTCTCAAAAGTCTATCTCTCAGCACATCCATCTCCCCAGGATAGCAATCGCCGCAAAATTCACTAAGATCAGCTCTGTCCGTGTATAGTGTGACAGTTTCTTGCCTTTCCTCTCTATTGTTGAAACATTCCCCTCCATCGCAATTGACTCTATTGCAACCCTCACCCTGACAGATATTCATACATCGAGGACTGCAATCTCCACAGTACTTTTTGTCACAGTATTGGCAGGCATCGACAAATGTCGGTCCACAATCTTGACAATATCCCATCCCACATTCATCGCTAACAAACATCAAAATGAACATCATGAGCGCTATTGATCTAAAACAATCACATGATAAACAACAACACGTTGTACTTACCACCCTTTTACAATCCCACAGGCTAGGCAAGATGAAGGCTGATGAGGCGAGGGACAATCGGCACATTGGCAATAATTCACATCATTGCACTCTTGACAGTAATACTTTTCACAGGTTTTGCAGAAACTAAATCCACAATTGTATTCACAGACGCCACAAAACATCTTTTTGCACTGGTAGCAACTCAAAGAAACTGTGCCATAAGTCTCAACATTAACGAGGTTATGTAGCCAATCTTGTCCCCAATACACTAATTCATATTCATTTTCAATACGTTGACAAACTTCTCCGTCTGTACATCCTGAACAAGAATATCTACGACTATTTAACTGCCTATCAAACCTTCTCAAGAACTGTGTCAGTACATTACTCCTCTCAATACGCCATTTCTTGGGTAGTTGTACGTGATCTAATGAGTTATTTTCTGAGTTGATGATGCTGTTTAGTATGGATACAACTAATTCCGCAGAGATAGGAGGCTCAGGATTGAGAGTAGGATCCTCATGATCACCCACTAAACTTAAATCAATCCTTTCCAATACAGTAGAACCCATAAGAGGTTGCAACCCACTGCCCGTAATGCCAATACAGTTTGTCAGTTTTAATGATTTGATTTTGGTAACGCCGTCAATTGCTTGCAATACCCACCGGATATCATCATCTGTCAAACTACGTCCATAGATATCTTGTATATCTTTAAAATCTACAGATTCCCAACTCTCTACAGATGCATTGATAATGGTTTTACTCATTATAGACAGCTCTTGAGATGTCGGTGCATCAAACAGAGAAATTGCAAAAGAGACACAAGATGTGTTCGGTAGATACGATGCTACTTTTGGTAGAAGCCCCTCGGGTAGATCACTTAGCTGCAATTGCATTGTGTTTGTATCACGTCTAACGCGCTTATTGCCACTATTATTGGATGATGACTCGTAGGTACTGATTAATGATTAATTTTTAGTAGTAGTAGAAAATGACAATCTGTGGTTTGAAGTTTGCGGTATCTTTCTACGCCGCCATTGGATAGTCTATTGATTATTTGAATAGAAACCGTCTACTATAGATGATATATGCGGCAAGGGAGATGAGCTGTTGCAATTACTCAATGCGGCAGCACACAACATAGTCAATCATAAACGGCCAGAGTATTAGGAGTCCATGTGTAATATTATCAGGTGAAATCCAACACCGGGCAGAAAATATAACTCTTCAATCTTCGACCAATTCGATATATTCGGTCATTCACCTAACCAATGAGAGATCCGAGTATGCAGGTTCGTCCAAAACAAACTCTCATAAAATAAATCTCACATCTTGTGACGTGTACTCACAGTATGATATATCGGTATCAATAACGGCTTTCATTACTGATAATACACCCAGTACAACAGTTTTTAACGCTATTTCGATTTGTAGCACTGAAATTGCAACAGAATTACTGCATTTACCGTACGAGAAGCAAATCAACACGACCCAAATTTTGACTTTTTGCAATCATAATACGATATCTTATATGTATCTATAACTTGTGGACTACAAGCACAGAGTTTGTACACATGCTGCATAATAGAACAGTAGCAGTTTGACAAACAATACTTGATTAGATGATATATAACATTTCATTAGGAGGATACGGTATATAGTACAATACATCAAAATAAATTATAACGGTGCACCGTCTTTAACTTTAATATTTACATTTGTATATTGCAATAATGGTATCAAAGAGGGAGAGGGCCAAGCAACGCAAGGCAGCCAAAAATTCAACTAATAATAATGACAATACTGTAGTGGCAGGATCTGGTGTCCGTTTTACTTCCCGTCAATTCATCAAAGCATTGAATAGAATGCCGACTACAAAAATTGTTGGGCTAGTTAAACAGGGAGATGTTCTTACAACAAGTGCAATATCTGAATCAAAAATCAAAATATCATATCAGAAAAGTGGTGTGTTATCAGCTGTGCTTGGATTTTTACAAAGGTGTGAACATGAAACGTTAGATGAGGTAATTGATGACAGTTTAGGACAAGAGGGAGAATTGGCTCAACTAGAGACACCGGTTCCATGGATTGCTATTCTTGATAGGGCCGCGGACTTAGAAGAACCGAGTTGCAGCTTGAAAATCGCCGAGAGTATTGGCCCGTTAGTAGAGTGCATGTGTGATGATATGACACGTCTATTCTTCAAGAGTAACAAACATTGGAATGAGTCAATCTTTCCTTTTGCCAGGCTAATTAACAATTTATTCGGCACATCAATTAGCCAATATGCAAATGGATCTGAAACTGAAAACAACATGAAGGTTATTGATGCCCTTCTCAAGCATGACTGTTTAATCAGATGTTTCATTCAATGGGGATTTTGGGACAGTAGTAATAGACCTGATATTGCAAACGAGCTAAATGCTAAAGTTTGTGAGAGTATTGTTGAGATAGGAGTCATGTCTGCAAGATTATTAGTTGCTGTTGCTGCTAGGGAAAATGATACTAGCGTCGGGATGAGGCCCGAGGATGGCAAGAAACTTTTGTTTAAAGTTGGTACTACACCAATAGTCAATAAAGAGTACAATCCTGCCTGCCTGGTCTCGTATGCGGCTGGGGTTGCACGGCAAATGAAAGAGCAAGGCAAAAAATTTGGTGATTTTCAGTTACCTCTTTTCCAATCACTTGTTATGGGTGCGGACTGTGTGGACAAAGGTGTTATTAATGAAATGATTAGATATGGAACAAATGTTATATCGGATTTAGTTAGTGCTGCGCGACTTACAAGTTTATCATACCTAATGATACTTCATAAGACTGACACCGAGAATCTCCCTTGTGATACTCGCACTGCCGCTGCCATTCGAGCTGGATTGATTGAGATGTGTTTGAACTTCGTTGGTCGCTTTGGGGGTTACGAGTCGTCACCCTTGTCTATATCATTGTTTGACAATGTTAAGAACGCTTTCAAAATGATTTATTGTATATCATTACATCAGAAGACTGCTAAGGCAATCAGAAGTAAGAAAAAGGATATCGAGAAAAAGTTGGTTAGTCTTGAAGAGGATGAACGTATCTCAAGCAATCAAGCATGCAAGGAGTTATTAGATATGATTAGGTCTTTACTGAATCTCAGTGGATCATACTGCTGTCGATGTAACAAGCAACTCAGCAGGACGGAGGTAATGGAGTGCAATGGATGTGGCCGTATGGTATATTGCTCAGAAGCCTGTCAGAAAGAGGATTGGTTTAATGGTCACAAATTAGCATGTTGCAAATCATACACTCCTGAGCTATCAGGTCAATTTCAAGGCAGATATGGGGAAGAAGAAGTGCCCAAGGACGAAAGAAATGCTAGAAAGCAAGAGGATCTTGAGAAGAATATGAATATGATTCAGTTGAAGCAATTCTTCGACAACGCAGAGGATATCCTAAAACAAGCAAAGGCACTGGATCTTCCATTGTATGATTGTGTCGTGAATTTTGACCTGCGCCATTGCCCTCCTACTGTCAAGGTGGAAGATTATAGAGATGGATTTGACACTCCTGAAGCAATGAAATGTTTTGAGGAGAGCCGGTCAAAAGGGAATCTCACATGTAACTACTGTTCACACATAATCAGAGGTGATTTGGATGACGATGACGAAGTTCCACGCCTTCTCATGCAAAGATTGTTTCCCCACAAATGGCTAACAAAGAAGGATCTCTAGTATTCAGTTTGTGCAGTGATGGTCGTATTATATAGATTCGTAGTTAGAACAACTTAGGTGAATACTAAACTATGCCATTAGTTTGAGCTATATCAAGCATAGCTCGTCTTCTCTGGATTCAAACGACTCCCGCTTCCCCCAATGCCTCTAGAATTTGGTCATGTACTTTACCTCCATTACTACCACATATCTTTCTTGTTCTTAGATTCCACAGCTCATTATTCAAATCTGTCATGGCACCGCCAGCCTCCTCGATTAATATACTACCCGCTGCTACATCCCATGAACTGTTTGAATTGTATAAGTGAGTTAGGTATGTGAAGAATCATAACGATGCATTGGTATATACATAACATCTCTTCTTACCTCAAATCATACTCCCAATAAGCTGTTAATCTACCATTGGCTACCCATGCTAACATTAACGCTGCACTACCCAACATTCGAAAGAGCGTTAAAAACTGATATAGTGGGTATATTGCCGGTATA
>Ga0214480_100429_pt1 | contig 21361 bp, 17 predicted proteins | sample M1_20Mar14CPVII9_3_FD_165042 | JGI IMG/M metagenome (GOLD analysis project Ga0214480, IMG submission 165042) | Marine eukaryotic communities from Monterey Bay, California, United States - M1_20Mar14CPVII9sort6BwellE17 | ecosystem: Environmental > Aquatic > Marine > Unclassified | place: USA... | reverse complement strand
TGTAGATGTTGATGCTGCCTTCTTCCCCGCAACAGTTTTTTTACCTTTAGAAGGCTGCTGCTTCTTAGTTGATTTCATTGCGTAGTCAATGTTATCTCTTATGTTATTGTCTTATAGCACTACTCACTACTCTGATAAAGAAGCTTGATAATTGATAAATTGATACGCATGGCCCATGGCATACGGCATATGGACAAGAAAAAGGATACCGTTACAGGTCCACCAAAGGACTACCAAAGTCGAGTTTTGTTGGCAATGAAGATGAGTCTGAAGCTACCTCTTTGGCCACTACTTCAAAGCTGTTGCTCCTCCAATCGACTTGTCAAATATTGCTACTACATCTTCCATGTCCACTGTTTCTGTTGATCCTGATCCTCAGGTGGATAATTTGGTTGACACAATATCTTCAGCTGCAATCTCAAGCGAGGGCAAAACTGATGAGTCTGAAAGTAGTGAAGAGGAATACAACAACAGAGAAGACGATGTAAATGGCTATAATGCTGCTAGCTCGGTTGGTTTATCAGTTCTTGTTGGATTGACTTTATTTGTACTAGTTTACGAAAAAAATTGAGCTAACATATAATGAAGAGACTTTCTCATTCTTTCTATTTTACACACTCGCTGATATTGTACAAGCATTCAATCTCAATACAAGCATTCTTCTATTCTCCCAGTCATACACTTTTCTTTTTCATGGTACATATTGACTTGCAATTACTTTCTTTGCACCCTCCTTCTCTTCATGCATTGCATGTTCAACTCCTGCATTAACTTGTGTGCCCTTTGTAATATTATGAACACCCACTCCGATGACGAACGCCCCAACTGAACTTAATGCAACAACGACACCTGGATTTACAGCCCATAATTCTGTTACCATATCATGAGCTCCCGCTGATTTTGGATATGGTTCTACAGGTTTCAATTTGAATGGTTGATGCAGTAGATATAGGTAAGTATCTCGCGTGAACAGGAGTAGTCTTTACGATAAACTAATACATTACTTCCTAGAATATCAGTATCGTTTGTTGAGTGCAATCCTATCCTGTTCAAAGTTCTCTGCTAGCATTATCCAAAGGCATATCGTTTCCACAACTATATGTACCAATGGACAAAAGGAAGAGCCATTCACGAGCTTTCCTACGGACATAACTACGAGTAATGTTCTCATGATGGGAAACAGCTTGAACATAAAGAAAGCCGTTCAAGAACCTCCAGTTGCGGCCAAACAAGTGATCCCCATCACAATTATTGGGGAATACTTTGCCATATTCTGCAATCAATGACTTCTTGCTTGGATTCTTGACGACACACTCAAAGCGCTTGTCGAACGTTTCCCCTGGTTGAAGAACTCCTTATAGAACTCCTCCTTCTTCATGATGAAATTCCTCGTGGACAGATCCACCAAAGAAATCTACTGCACCTAGCATGATTCGATGAAGTTTAACATCGTCCCGGAAGATGGGGAGCCTCAGTTGCCACCCATCAATGGTAGACCCCTTTCCACGAGATTTGTTGCAAGGAATGGTTCGTGCTACACGATCAGTTCCATTAGCTAGAGAATAAGTGTATCCATCCTCACCCAAAATGGCATCAAAGTCAATCACTTCTGCACCAATCATATCTATTCCAAGGGTTCCACCTGTGTAGTGAAAGTTTTCATTATCGAATGGATCACCACGAAACTCTTTAGATGTGCCTTGGCACATGAATTCTGTATAGCTTTCAGGAAGCTTAAGTAAACAGACACATGTGGTGATGAGCATATGATGTATGTGATAAACATAAATAAAATACAGAACACACCAAGTATACTCACTGGGATGATCAATGCTGTGTAATCAGCTTCCAATTCTTTATCAATTCTCTCCTCAATAACCGCAATGTCTTTTTGGATACACTTAGCAGCCATGAACAGCTTACATTTCATATCACAGGTCTGAGATTGGAAGATCCTGATGCAATTCCTCTTATCTTCCTTATCTGCATCATCTTCCATTGACTCTTCATGGATTTTATAATCAGCCAGTTCACGAACAAGAGTAGCGGCATCTGTAGATTCAAGCTTGGACAAATCCTCATCCTGTCCACAGACTTCCACTGCACGTTTCATAGCCTCTTCGGCAGGCATTACATCATCCAATACTTCATAGGCTTCGAATTTGTCAAATCCGAGACCTCGTGCCTCGGCATACAATTCTACATGAGGTGCCGACTTCTGGAACTTCTCACAACATCTCTTGGCACCATCCTCGCCATCCGTAAACGTCTCCACAAATCCCTTACCATTCATTCCTTTGGTAACGGCCTTTTTGGTATTCTTGTAATCAGTACTAATTACATCGCCGGTACCAGCTTTATTGGAATCTTTTAACTTTGTAGCTATACCCCCACGGGCAACACACAAAGTTCTATTCCAGTTATCTTTGCTGATATCTGTCCCGGCACCAGGACACTCTTTTAGAAACCTTTCCTTGACTCTCACCTTGGCATCGTAAGGGTACTGTTTACCTTGTGCCGTCAAGTTGATACCTTTCTTCATGGCATCCTCTTGAATCATTTCAACTAATTTGCCCTGGAATCTCCACCTATTTCCATGTTGGCGAGGTTCTGTCTTAGAGATTTCTATTAAAAGAAGCAGTGATATTAAAGATCGGGGGTTAAAATAACAAATAACAATAATGGAGACAAATCCGTGCTACTTGAACATACCGTCACTCTTCCTCTTCTTCGGTCTTGTTGTTGGTAAATCTGGCAGAGATGCATCTCCATTCTTCGAGCAATTTCTTTGAATACACGCCCGATGAGCTTCGGTCATGTAATCAATCGGAAGGTCCCGTTCATCCCATCCACCGTCATTCCTGCCAAGGAGAAGAACGAATGAGTATTTGCGTACAAAAGAAATGTATAATTCAAGCACTCTCGTACTTACTCATCAAGGTGATCTGCACAGGAATGAAATGGATCATCACCCTCAGTCTCCAAAGTGCAACAGGCACGTAACTTGCACCACTTAGTACTGCACTTTACAGCATTCGTAGAATTCATTTCATTACAACTAAAAACATGTGTTACGGCCCATTCACCATCCTTCCCCTTCGGTGGCTCCTCTTTCTTCGACGGATTGAGTTTCTTTTTTGAGTTCTCCTTGACTTGCTCCTTCTTATCCTTCTTCACATCCTCATCCCAATCCTTCTTATCATCAATCATTTCGATTAATTTTAATTCCTCCTTGGATCGACGTTCAGCAAGTGCAGCAGCAGCATTATTATCGGCACCTCCCTCAGCTGATTTACGTAGTCCTACTGATTTATTCTCATCGTTATCTTCTTTAGGCTTAGCCTTGGGGGTGGGATTACGAGAAGATCTACGTTGCCGAAAAAATTCGATTGTTCTTTCATCATCACCACTACTCTTTGCTAATTCCTCTTGTATATCCTTTGCCGAGTAATTACGAACATCAACATCATTAACCTTCATAAAACGATCATTAGGTTGAACACCTTGATTTGATAACTCAGGAGAAACGTTTGATATGACACTGCCATGTCGTTGGTTTGGCGTAGTACTGATTACAATACCAAGCTTTCCAGGTCCGACTACTGCCGTGATGGTGGTAGACATTGTTGGCGTATATTATTATCGTCGTAAGCACCACGGACACGGTCAATTGCGTCCTCAATTGTTGTTTATTGTGATGAATGGATAATGTTTTGGACGTCAATAACTGGTGTTGAGTGTGAAATGAGGAGAGTCTCGAAAATGAATCGCACTCTGAGCGAGCGCGGCGAGTTGCCTCCCCCAAGTAAGGGGTACCTACAAAACTATCACATGATGGCTATTGTTATATTAGATGGAAGTATATCCAAGAGATAGGAGAGTGGAATTCCATGTATGTGGCCTTTCCTCTACTTAGGTAGAGATAAAGTCTAAAGTTATGATGCTATTTCATTTGTCAGTAAGACCAAGAGCAAAAGATTCACATTACGAAGATCAACTCGTATGACACTTATCGGGGGTGTGGGCTCATGAATGTAAGGATTGGGGACTCTCTAAGTGTTGTAGAGAGAAGGTTAAACTAGTGTTTATGTTATAAGGTCGCCTGTTGTGCAGAACTCATGGCCCGACGCTGATGCATCATGAGCCTCCTTACGGCAGAAAAGCGATACATTGTTTAGATGAAGATGAAGGTAGATTGATTGTGAGCAAACCGCTGGTCTTTATGAGCCGAACTTATTGTTGAAATCTTTTTGTTTGATGGGAGTTCTCATTCTCGACATGATCAAGCCTACTTCAAGGGACAATCTCTTCGCTAGTGAAGTCACTAATAGAAGTCCCCTCCAGAGTCAATCACTTCTCTGGAGTCCAAATAGACTCCTCCCGCGTCTTCTTATCGACATTACTTACAGCTGTACCCTTTTGCTTATTCCTTGTCTTTCGACCAAAGTACTTTTCAATTGTGTATTCATATCCCCAAGCAAACTTTGAGTGTTGTACCAATTGATCTTCTGTTAACAATACCACACTTCCTTCTTGGACATTTGCTCCTTTAAAGATATGAGAAGGTACTTGGTCTTCTGTTATTGTAATCTCGTACAGTGCACATGTAAAAGCATATGAATTTGGCTTGTTTATAATCTCTGCTGATTGAAAGTGTAATGTAGCACCAAGATATCGTATCGTACCCGGTTGCAATATATGTGTTGTAGAATTGTATAATGGTTTATCTGATAATTGCAATGCTGAGTCATCTATTATATTTGTTGGATTGATAATTGTATTTACCCAATCAGGAGAGGTTAGCTCTTCATTAAGTTCTCTTTTTAGTGTATCTATCGGTGTATTATCACTTTTATCGGCATTACCACCAAGTAAGCAGACCGATCCCCTAAATGCCTCAATCGGATAATCATGAGACTTTAATTGTGCCAAATATCGTGTCTCATTGGTAGGTTGGACTACTCGAATAATTGCAACTGCTGCTCTTCCGTCACCCTTTCTTTTGAGTGCAGCTTTTAGTTCACTAGCGTTATTGTCACCTCTATTATGTAAGATATGCGGATTAGTACGCTGATTTGAAATAACTGAAGATGCAGAGTAGTATGCAATGGAGGCAAGTAGAACGGAGATGAAGAATAACTTCTTGTTGGTATAGATTGCCGATATAATTGTTTGTTTTATGGACGATAACGAACCATGCTTTCTTCCTTTCGACGAGCCCATGATATACAACTAAGTAACCCTCTCAAAGAAACATAAATAACCACCGTTAATTAATGATGATATGGACACTTAATATCCGACCACGATGATCTCTCAGGCACTTATATATACCACTATGCCAGGCCAATAAGGCAGTCTATTATCTACAATTGCATAATCCGAGTTCCGAGTTCCGAGAAATTATGAGAGTGTAAAAATTATTACATATATCATGTAGCGTGCGTGCGTATCTATGCATGCATAATATGGAAGTGATGTTATGTGGAAAGACGTCTATATGCAGACAAATAACACTGTACATTATCACTCATACTGAGAGTAGTGATTCTTCAACCTATACGATTGGATATAGATATACAGCAGAGAACTAAAACACTGCTGACACTGCTGCACAAACGAACATTACTGTTGAGTGGTACCTCTCTAGTGTTGCGTAAATAGATTCTAAACTTGGAATAAGATGGCGGAAGATGCAAATACCAGTGATAACAATCCATCATCAGCTGGCCAAGAACCACCATTCACAGATGCTAACGATACCAATAACAACAGCAATATTAGAAGACAATTTCAAATTCGTAATATTATGGAATATTCACAAAGAAGTTTAAACTTACTAAACCGTTTAGACGGAGGCCAAATCAACATCAATGCAAATGGTGCTATAGCCACTCCTAGAGCGAGGATCATTAACACCGCAAGACGGAGAGCTAATCAAAATAATACCCAACTTAATGCCAATATACTACCACCACTGGTACCGCAGCCGGTTCTAAATCAACAAACAAATAATGGTGGAACAGATGACGAGGAGGATACAAAGAAGAAACACTTGAAAAAGTTTGAGTGTGCTCTATGTGTAGAATACATGGAAAACCCTGTTGGTTGTGGCAATACATCTTGTGATTCTAGATTTTGTAACGTGTGTTTAAAGAAAGTGATAGTAAATGCGGCAGCTCAAACTCTAGGCAATCAACTTGAAGCTAAATGTCCACACTGTCGAAAAGTGTTTACAGCACAATCAATTAAAGAGGATAAAGAGTTAAAGAAGGAAATGGATGAATGCACAGACACTGTGAAATGTCAATATAGCGGTTGTGATACTCAGTTATCACTCGGTATAGTTAAGTTGCATGAAGCTACTTGTCCATATCAACAACTTAAATGTCGCTACTCTGACTGGGGGTGTGAGTGGGTTGGTAGAAGGATGGACTTAAACGATCATGAAATGCATCAGTGTGAATTCCGTGGTGGCTTGGGCAAGTTACTTGAACGGTATAGACAAGGAGAAGCACAGACAAACCACATATTAAATCAGCACCATATGCAACTCATGGCATCATCTCAAATGATGAACTTACATTCTCGACAGATGATATTGCTGAGGACAAAGAATGCAGGATCAATTCTTGACGTCCTGCATATGGCATATGAGGCTTGTCTCTTCCCTGGCAGGTTTCTAGCAATGAAAGAAGTATGGGCTGGTATGATTTCTCAATCGGATACTCGATGTCTTGTGTTCAATACGCTGTTAATGATACCATCCTTCCTTTTAATATTCAATGTGAGTATTATGGTTTGTGTATGGTAAACTTTGTTCTTCGGTGCATTGCTGATCATCTTCTCACATACTGCCATTGTTCTAGGTATCATTCCAAGGCGTGAAGATGTTAGCAACTATACAGATGAAAACACTAACATTAAGTGAAGGGGATATATGGTACTTTGTTGATACCTTCCTTCTATCGATGATGGTTATGATATTGGGAATTATCTGCAATGCTTTATTTTATATTGACAAGAAGAGTTCAATGGATTGGACAGTCTTTAATATAAGGAATCTCATTGTAGGGCCATTATTGAGAGATATGGCGGCCGTTTGTATGTGTATGGCACATTTCTGTGCCGTTGAGTTAAGAGGATTAAAAGGGTTGTGGCTTCTGCATATCACTACAGTCGTCACTATCCTCTATACTTCCTTTCTGTCTTGTACTGTGGACAAGACTAACCCTCTAAAGACTGCGAGGGCTTGGCCAGTGATAGTTTTCGGCTTGAGATATGGATTTCTAGCTTCGGTCTGTGGCTTTGCTCCAAGTTTGAATGCTGTTGTTACTCTTCGTCTGCTTAAACAAGCAAATGTGAGAGTATTTAGACGACTAACTTCCGAGGCTTCAGAGTGTTTCATATCTCAGATTCGGGTTGAGATGCTTGGTGCCATTGCTTTGTTGGCAAATGCGTTAGATTACGGCTCGAGGGATCAGATAGATGGATCTCTTGGCGAAGAACATTCAACTAAAGATGAAGGAGACCACCCCTTTCAGATTCTTATAGACCATTTCTTCGCATTGGCAGTTTTGTTGTATGTGAATGGACTAGTCTTCGTTACATATAGAATTGGTAGAAAGTTAGGGGAAAGGAACCTTGAGATGGGAACAAGTATATTCATGCAAGCTCGAGCTTCTGGCGGTGCAATTCTTCCTCACACGAGACCCACTCCGATAGGTTTGGCTGTCTTCTGGTTTTGTCTGTTTCTACTTGTGTGCATTGCGGCGATATAGTTGTGATCAGAAGGATGAGTAGCTATGTGTGCCTATGATAGATAGGTTTCAAATCATTAAAGAATATTGAATATTGATGATAAACCGAACTAGAAAGCTTATCGCTATATTTATTAAGCAGAGCGAGTATCTTATGTGTTTTTATGGAGGGTATCTAACTTTATGGTGGCCGCCCACCAAAATGTTGAATGATATACAACCATATCAACCAGCTATAGGAAAGGTGTCTGGGAGGTATTATATCATACTTTCAGAGCATTAGATTGATATCAGATCAGAGAGAAGGAGATTCTATCTCATCTTCCTTAGCTGTGGTATCCTAGGATACCCCGACCGACGACGTGAGAGTTGAGATTGGTATGCGCGGCTTATATGAATCTATGATGCTATTCAATGTAACCGCAGCCTGTGTTATCTGTGATCATCTAAGCTACTTGAGCAGGATAATATGAAATTGCAAAGTATAGAGTGTCGAAGGAAACGGCAACGTAATGATTTGCAAAAGATGAGCATAAGTGATCATAAATGCTATGCCACATCTTCAAGAATACGAAACAGTAACAGCCCTCAATATGTATTGTGTATTGCAATAGCATTGGCAGCAATCATACTGGTACATTGTGGAGATATAACGTTATTGGTTCAGGCTGTAGAGCCACCCTCTGTACCGTCTACTCTCGAAAATGGCGTATCAACTCCAGTGAAAAACTCAAATGAAAACGATGTTGCCTCAGCAGATAATGATATACCCAATGATAATAATAATGAAGAAAAGGATAAAGTAGTAGGTGATCAAAGGGTAGAAGAGAAGATAATAGAAACTATACAATCATCAGACGAAAACGTATTTGTCGAGGGTGATAAAATCGATGTACAGGATGATACTGATAATTATGTTAATACTCTCCTTCCTGAAACTAAAGCAAAGGATGGGGATAATATAGATAATCTTAATATCCATGATTCTAAAGCACAGAAAGATGGTGGTAGAAGACAACGTCGGATGCAGCGTCAGAATAGAGACAAAGAGCAAAAGCATAGAACTGATGTTATTGATAGCGTTGATGAAGTACAACAGAAACAACATTCAAAGTCAATACAAGCTGATTACAATGCATACATGTCATGGTGTGAGAAAGTACTCGGTATAAAATCAGTAGTTGAGATACGAGAATTTGAATATATTGATCATTTACAGATATATTGGGATGAGAATGATATAGATGATAGATTAGATAAGTTTGATTGGTTAGAGGAGTATGCTACTACTGAGACACTTGATGAGATTGGTAACAATGAGGAATTGCCAACCAAATTAGTTCGAGGATTAGCGGCCAAGCATGACATACAAGTTGGAGATGTAGTTATATCTATACCACTCTTTTCATTATTGTCGATACCAACTACAATAGATCATGACCCCGTGCTAAGTAGAATACTCGGTCCTGAAGCACGAATTAAGTATGGCTTCACAGATGCTTCCGAGTATGAATTACCATTACTAGTACTTGCGGTGTTGTATCATCGCTCATTGGGAGATGATTCGCCAACATCACATTACATTGATATATTACTAGAAACATCAACAGACTCATTTCCATTCTTGTGGAGTGATAAAGAATTACGAGAGATGACGGATGATAGAGATGAAGTGAAGAATCTAGCTAGAGGTATACGGCAAGATTTACACGGACTGTATAATGATGTAATGGGAACGTTAGTGAGGGAAAATAAAGAGTGGTTTGGTCCACCAGTTGGGTATAATCCTCAACAGTATGGAGCAAATGCAATTGATTGGGTCTACTCTTATGAGAACTTTCAATGGGCATTCGCCTTGGTGATATCTCGTCACCATTATCTTCCTATATCGGCTTTCGATGATGAAAAGAGTGTTAAATCAATCAAAAGGCCACCAACACCTAAACTTGCAGACTATCCATCAATAATGCATGAGACTCTAAGTTCTGCCAACGAGGTTGTTCCGCCGGCAAACCAACCTACAGATAGCTGGGTAGATGAAGCTCACAACGAAGAACGGGTGGTGGAAGATGATATTATAGTCCCAACGGATGATGATTTAACATCACAATCTTCTTCTTCTTCTCCCGTTAAGCATTCTTTCTTGGCACCTTTAGCTGACCTTATCAATTTCGGACCACCTTGCCTCATCGGATCGTATAATGAAAAAGAAGTGAGTAATATATGTGTGTGTATCTAGTGCATTTTGCACTTCATTTTAACTCATTTGTCTCTCTTTTACAGCATGCATTTGAGCTAATCGCAGCTTGTCCTTTCACAAAGGGGCAAGAGGTGACATTCTGGTACTCTTCTGATTGTTCGGATGTTATCATAGCCAATTTCGGCTTCCTACATCCACTTGTTCCCAAATGTGAAGCTCCGAAAGACTGGAAGGAGAAGAGTATGGAGTTGAAGGAGAAGACAAAAGCGCTACAAAGAAAAGTTGATCTATTGAAACAAGAAAGAGACGATCTTGAGAGTAGATTAATAAAGTGTAAGTGTGAAGAAGATGATCCAGAGGAGCAAAAGAAACTCGAATATGCAATGCCTACAGCCAATAGTCCAGAGACACAACAGCAGCAGCAACAAAAACTGCGAAAAGATGGCCACCACTCTTTACGTCAAGAGGTTCGAGTAAGAGGGAGGATGCATGATCAACAAGAGATTACTGAGCAGATGATGGAAGAACTTGGTTAATATTACACAACACACATTTTCGGTTATAACGTTTAACACTACAATTAGGCCCAACACTTGGATCATACAAAAGGACCAGTTGACATGGAGTCTGAGTCTGAGTCTGCTCCTGACAGTGATGACACTTCATCCGCTACCAATTCTTGTTCACTCTTCGGGATGAATAACGACTTGATTTCTAACACTGTTTCTGAAGTAATGCGCAATGAAGAGACAGGGCTGTGTCCTGCAAGCTCAATACGGTTTCCTCGGCAGTAGATTTCTATTCTCGGCCCTAGTGAAAGTGGCATTGGAACATTCAATTGGCGGCTAACAAGGTACTCAAGTCGTCTAATGGGATCTGTGGCCATGATAGAGACTTTGATGATTCTACCCTTTGGAACACCAAGATCCGGGCTCATAATCTTGCATCGAACTACGAGATGAAGGTCTCTTTTGAGGACTTTATCCTTGGGACTTAATGCGATTGCCAACAATGAAGAAGCGATATGCTTGGGTATCTTCTTCATAATACCCTCGATCTTCGTGATCATATCTTGATGAGATGATAGATATTTTGAGAGAGCAGTAACACACATACTTTCGATGCCAGTGTAAGGAGCCACCCACTTTGTGGTCTCAATTATCTCGAGTAGATCAATTGCCACTTGCCCTGCCTGTCGAACGTCACTCGGAAGGTAGAGTTCATCAGTCAAGGCATAAAAGAACTTCTTGTCAAGTATGTTTTTGTTGGTACGAATATAGTCGATCGCCAACTTACAGATGTGATACTGTGAGTCACTGTATAATGAGGTGATATCTTTACTTGCCCTGATCCTAATGAACACTTGTAAAAGCATTGCTGGGGGTAAAGAAGAAAGAAGAGAAGATCCCACTTTGATCGAGAGAATCATCCCAACACACGCTGATGTAATTTTTGGAACAAGAAACTCTGACATGCTGTCGTCGTCATGTTGTAAGCTAGAAAGATAGCCTTCTAGGTTCTTGATATCTTGCATATCTTTGAGCACATAGTCCTTGATGGAATCTTTGAGGGCTGGGATAAGGAAGTAGTCAGCGAGGTAATATAGCATTCGCCAGTTATCCCTGTTGATCAGAGCAGACTCTTGCTTGTGGCAATAAAGGAAATCAAGAAGTACAGGGATCTGGGCTGCAACATCCTCAGGAAGGTTAACTTCACTCGTCTTGTCGGTTGACTCTTGGAAGTCGTCACTTTTGAAGATTGTCTCAAAGTATCCGCTCTTCTTGGGACCAATGGCAAGGGCAGACCGGTGAACATGGTACTCTCGTGTGGCTTCCCTTCCTCCTCTCTTGGTAGTAATAACTTTGAGTGTCCAGTCGCTGAAGGACTCTTCTTTGTCTAGAGGGGCCAAAAGTTGTTACGGCGGCAATAAGATATATAGGGTAGTGAAAGTGTAAACCATATCATGTGTACAAAACTAAAACATTCGCTATACTCTTACCTAATCTCCACAACAGAAGAGCCTTGCTTTCCTCGTTGAGGCTTTCACTTGATGAATATCTACTAGATGGCTTAAGTGAAATATTAATACCACTCATATCTTCATCCGAGTCATACTCGAACTCGTCTTCACTTGATACATCTTTGTCTTCTTGCTCATCAAACAAGTTACGTTGCACTTCTCCCAGATCTAAACTACGGTCGTCCTCTTCGCCATCATTCTCTACATCAGACATTAAACGATCAATGTACGACTTATCCATTTCTTTCGCCATATCAGCAGCAGCATGAGGTGCTGGTAGGTTGAGATCCTAGCAGTATTATGGAGTGAAAGTGAAAGTTGAACAAACATATGATTTAGGGGGCAAGATCCCCAATCGTCATTTTATATCCATATAATTGTTTTATGTGTTCAAATATTGCAACATATGTCCGGAATGAAAATTAGAGGGGTGCCGCCCCCTAATAAACTAATTGCCAGCAATCCAAATCTTTTCTCTTCAACTTCAACACAATGGATCCTACTCCTTCATTCAACAGTCAAGAATTATTAGAAGACTGAGTTCGTTTCATTCTGAACTCGTTGTCAATACGAGTTCAACTCATTACGAGTTCAACTTGTTTTGGAAACGAGTTCATATTGTGATTGTGGTTGTGAGAGTTCCAAGTTTAGATTCATTACCTTGTTGGGTATACATGTTTTGATATTATGAATATAATGAAATATCACTATAACTATAGTGATAAAATCACTATAGCTATAGTGATTTTTCATTTGCAAGTATCGGGCCCGAAACAATTTGTTCTGGGCCCGAAACGATGCAAGATACGGTTAATTGGGTAAGGTATCCTTTAGATAGAGCTATGGGGAAGGATCAGTTTGTGCGTCAGTGTAAAGTAGGCACCATAGTCCTCTTTTCCAGTACATTACAAACAGATATCATATATATTTTAATTGTACATTACATAAACTAACTCCTCATAATATAGGCCCCGAAGCAACTCGTGCAACATCACTTCCCTCGACTCCTTCTACTTCTTCTTCATATCTATAGTTCTCTTCATCTTGATTTGATACCAAATCTTTCAAACTAAAGTTCTTACCGTTTGGAGCTGAATCAGTGACTTGAGTTTCAGGGGAAGGTATCGATCTCATCACTCTAGCATATCGTGGTAGTCTCAATCCTTCAGGTCCAGTTTCCCAACATGGTTTACTCCATTGATTCACCTGCCGTCGTACCTGCATCTGCTCCCCACCATTGAAGAATGTACGAAATCCTCTTTTGAATTGCCCTGATAATGTTGATTGATTTCTTGTTACCATATTATTGTTGGCAGCAGGAGATGCTTGTTGAGGATTAGTGTTTAACCAAGCACGTTCTTCTTCTGTTAATGTATCCCTCATACTTGACCGTCCATCGAAGAAACTCCCACTATTAGTGTCACGATTTAACATCTCGTTACGTTCCCTTTCGCCTCTTCTCCACTGTTTAGGTTCAGCAGATCTAGATGGTATCTCTTCACTCACTATAGTATCAAAATCCTTCCTCATAAAATACGCATCTTCTCCATCGCCATAATATAAAGGTATGATATCGGCAACATCATATCCCTCATCAATATAAAGTTGTACAGCTGCCTTATTACTAATACGGACATGCAACCCAATAGATGTTGAATCATAACATTCTTGTAAATGAAAATGTAATTGATGTAATAAAGATTTGGCAATACCGAGTCGTCGTGCATGATTGTGTACCGCCAATGAGGTAATATGACCAATTTTTTCAGTTGGTGGTCTTGGTGGACGTCCTCTACCCCCTCTGCGAGAAGATGGAAATCTTACCCCGTTGTTGCCATTGCCATTGTTCATGTATTGCAATAAAGTTTCTTCCTCATCATAATAATTATTATTATACAGAGGAACATTATTTTGTTGTGAATTAGGGAATATACGTCGTTGTGGAATCAATGGCCGTTCTTCCACTTTACCCAGTATATATCCAACAATTTCCTTTTGTGGTCTATCAATATCTCTATTCTGTTGTTGTTTAGTACGCATATAATCTCTCAGTGGTGTAATCCTACTAGAATCATCTCTATTATTATTCTCAAATTCTAAATCATAACCCTCGGGTATATGCTCAGCAACTAATGTTAATTCTGGCCAACTTCTCATATGATTAATATAAAAGTTTGCATTGTAATTCTCTGGTAATGTTGCTAGATTGCAATTTTGTATCTGTTGTACATCCGTTCTTCTTGCCAATCGGAATGCAATGTGCCCTGAATTTAATAATTGTGGTTGTGATTGTTGTGTATTATAATATGAACTTTTTTGAGAAGTTGCATGCAGTGATGTCGATGTTTCTCCATCGCTATCAGTATCATCGTCGTCTACAAGGGTAACTGCAGTACGTTTGCTAAAAGGAAGCAAATTTCTTCTATTACTTTTGATAACTTTTGCTCCAACCCCCTTAGCAGATGGCGTGGCAAATGCCGAGGCGTTGGAGCGAAGTAAACATAATATCATTACTAGCTTTGGTTTCATTTGATATACACTATAGAGGAGATATCAAGCCGCCAATACACCCCTTCCTTCCTAATTATTTAATTGCTTAGTTGATTGAAGGAATAGCGTTTTGGGGATTAAGTGCAAAATAATCAAAATATTGGCCATTTTTAAGTGCAGTTAAGTGCTTGGTACATTTCTACGTAGACCCCTACGTGAGTACCGCTTGTGTCACATCACTAAGTAAGCTACATACAAACTGAGTACCACTTAGTACCGCTTATGTCACATCTGACAGATCAGACTAGCCCTCTCTCGAGATGAGTTAGGGGTCAGACCATTTTTCACAATCGGTGTCTTTTTATTGCATTTTTGGATAGCTATTGATTAGTAGATTGATTTAGATAATTGCATGATTGCATAACTCCCAATATTGGCCAATCTATGGCCGATTTAGTCCATAAAAGTCATCTCAACATCACTTAAATCACTTCAGTTTATTCCCATAAAGGCCCAAACTGCCACTTAAATGCACTTAAGTGAAGTCCAATATGGCACTTTTTAAGTGCACTTAATCCCCAAAACGCTATGAAGGAAGTGATTTTAAGATTTGGGGTTGGTATCCTTGGGTATCCTAATTTTGTGAGCACGCGCACTGAGCCCGCCCCAATTTGTTGCACATTTCACATCAGCAGAGGAAATAGTAACCATTCAGTGTAATATAATATATCTATCTAAATAGGGAAGAGTACTTACTTGATAATCTACATGCTGAATGTTTGGGGCACAATATAAGTTGTTAGACTATTATCGTATTTTTTTGGAGATAACAATACCCCCATTCAACTTATTATACTTTTTGCATTGCAATTTTTTTGTATTGGATAATCATTCATACCTTAGCATTATATAATCATGTCATCCAAGAGACCAGGCACAGTGGACTATTCCAAGTGGGATAATATCGGGGATTCATCTTCTTCGGAAGACTCTGATCAAGATGATTATAATGCTAGATTTAATCACCAGCGTATGATGGCTGAAGCTCAATTGGCAGGAGCAGATGTACATCGTGCAAGTGGATACTTACCAACCACAGATGGAGGTGGGGGACAAGTGGAAGATATACCATGGGCACAGGCAGTACCAACTAATAGCACCAATAATTATCAAACTGTAGAGGCAACTTCTGTGACGGCACTCCCCACAACACCGGCTAAAAGAATACAAAATCCAATAACTCGAAGATCACCTAGAAAATCAAATAGTATATATGCATCCAAACCATTACCTTCGGAAGAAGTAGAGGACGATTCGGCATTGCAAGAAATTGTTAGAAAGTTTTGCAATGTGCCTGATAAACGGGAAGAGGGTGAAGCAGCTGTGGATAATATGCAACTACCCGCTGCTAAAAAGAAGAAAAAGAAGAAGGGAAAGAAGAAGAAAAAGAAAAAGAAGGCTAAGCCTGCAGATGATGGTGATGTAGATATGATAGATGATGACGCTTCCAACAACGAGCTGTGTGAAGAAATGAGCAATCTATCTGCAACTCCGAAATCAAATGATTATTTGGGTTCCTCGAGTTTTGATGATGCAAAACCAAAGGCAAAGTCTTCCAACAACAGATCAATCTCATTTGGCACTGTCTCTGTAAGAGAATATGCACGGACATTGGGAGAGCATGTAGTGCCCGCAGACGGTGGATTTCCACTCGGGCTATCTAATGAGTTGATATCCGACTCCGAACATCCTAATGATGATAAGATGTGCATAAGTGGCAATACCCCTCCATCATCCCCTGGTAGAAATAGAGCTCGGTCACGATCTGATTCTATCTTCTCTCCAAGTATGAAGCACATGCTAGATCCAACCTATCCAAGCTCTTGGTCCATAGATGACTTTCAATCGAGAAAGCAAATAGAGTTGAAAGAAAGATATACACAACTGATACGTGAACAGCGAAAACGTACATTCGAGAAGGAATGGGAAAAGAAACATCATTCCCATCATTTTAAACAAAGTGCACATAATACTCGAAAGAATAGAAGTAGAAGTCGGTCTGGTAGTTTTAGTGGCTCAAATAAGAACAATAATCATGGAAGTGGTGGTCGGAGTAACAGCGGCTCCATGAATATGAAGCAAGAAATGTCTACTGAGGAGAAAGAAGAATTAGAAAGGACACTGAGCCAGCCGATAACTATACCCGAGGGTGAACTAGAAACTCGTCCCTACGATTATAAGAAGAAGATTTGTCATGCTCTCAAGAGTAAGCCAAAGCAAAAGAAATCAAAACAAAAGAATGGGAGTGCAGGTAATTATGGAGTAGGACAGAGTGATGCTGCATCTAATGTTACTGAAGAGGATGAGCTGTATCATAGACATGGAGGTAGAAATCCTCTATTCTCTCCAATGAAGGAAGATGAACGTAAAAAGGTCTTATTGCGTGATGATCATTTGCAACACTGCCAGGTTATTAATGAATCAAATTTGAAAACTCCGAGTAAGAGAACAAGGTCTAATTTAGATACCCAAACGCTTGATCCGAGTGACACGGCGGTTACACAACACATACAACATGATTTAGAAACACTACGGATTAATCGAGGAGCTGAGAACCTGGGCTGTTCATGTAGGAAGCTTCACATCTTCCTGCCTGGATCAACTGACAAATCGCATCACAAAAAGAAGGGCTCTCATCGTCGTTTGCCTGAGCGTAAAGTCAAAGAGGAATTGCGGAAACGAGGACTGCTAAACAAAGGCAATGAGAGCATGAGTCGTGAAACGATGGAAAAGAAACTACATGATGCAATTGAGAAAGAACCATGTTGCTGGGGTAACGACTGTCCTTGTGTACGAGATGGTATCGGTTGCCAAGCGGATACTTGCTCTTGTTGGCATGCATCACATGATGTAGCACATAATAGTGGTGGTAATGGTACTGCTTCGTCGGAAGATGACGTTGAAATGATGAAGTCAAGATGTGGTAATACCAATGGTTTGTATGTTGTCAATCTAGACGGTATTGCAAAGCATAGGGCTCTGTATGTTACTCCAACAAAAGCTGTAAAGGGGTGATATGTGAGATGTGGTTATAGTGATTATTACTTTGAGTAAAGCTGTAAAGTGATTATTACTGCAGAAGAGGATGTTGATAACGTTAATCAGCTGTACATATATAACACAGTTAATTTTATCTCTCTAGCTATTATGATACAATTAAGAGATAAGGTCACACTCACACTTCAACTCTTGACACAGATTTCAACCTTTATGTGCACTTAGCACGGTTATCTTTCTTGCTTCTAATACAGTATCCTTCATTACTTGAGTAATCTGTTCGGCAGTAAAGTGCTTTGTGTCAACGTCATTTATAGCCGCGATTATATCACTCACAAAGACCAAGCCTTCCAAGGGTGAGCCTGGTCTAATTGTATGTATGGCAGGACCATATCCACTAGTATTAGCAACCATTATGCCCAGTTTCCCTGAAGGTGCCCACACATCTCTTCTAATCCGATTGGAAGTAGATTTGGAAACATGATGTTTGGGTGTAATTTTGGGTGGTGATGGAGGCGGAGTACTAAGACCTGAATCGACTGCTTCAAACTCGCCGTCCATTGCATCTCGAGACATGGCACTGGCCGACGGTTCAACATAGGTTAGAGATCTTATTGGTGATGTTGGATCGTCGGTGATGTATGTCCGGACGCTCTTAGTTGGAGAAGATGATATGGTTGGTGGCGGCGGTGGAGGTACATTTCTTGCGCCAAACGAACCAGACAATCTTCTCACTAGACTGGGCTTTCTCGTACTTGGTGATGCTTTTGATTCACTACTTGCCTTGGCAGCACTGCTCGAAGCCCGTCTTCTCTTCCCCTTTCTAATGATCAATAGTATCAAGACAATCAATATAACACCCCCAGCAACAATCGCGGCAATCACACCCTTGTTGAAGAAGGATTCATTCTCATTGTCGTCCACACTCTCCTCTACCCCTGATCCTTCGTATGTAGATGTGGCCTTCACACTGTCTACTTGAGCAAAGTATTCGGAAGTTTCAAATGTAGATGACTCTGATAATGATTCTTCCTTCAATGCCTCGAGAAAGAACTCGCCTTGGACGTTGAAAGTACCAACTAACAAGTCGTCAAAGGGTACATCTGCTGGCTCCTGTATCGATTCGGTTTGTTCAACAATACCTGTAACTTCTACCTCGGTGGTTAAGCTTCCAGCCAAGGCTCTTTGAAGCGATATTGTTAGAAGATGCGAGCTACTCTTCAAATACCGCCGTCTTCTTTCCTCGGCAACTGTCTGACTGATAACATCACATGTTACATTATATATGGGAGGAGTTGCCAATACTAAATTCTCATTGAGAAAATCATCACATACTGATTCAAATAAAATAGTGTCATCGTCATTCATTTGGCTATTAAGATTGCCAAGTTCGACGAGGACTGTTGACCTTACTTCAAACGTTTCTATAGGTGTTGCTATATCCTCTTGTTCCTCTATCATTGTTGCATTGCTCGGAGGAGTTGTTGGTGCATCGGTAATTGGAGATAGACTGGGAGCACTAGTCGTTGGCGGTGGTATCACAGGTGCCGGACTTGGTTTGAAAGTTGGTTGATCACTAGTTGGTGGGGTAACTGGAATACTAGCCGATGGTGGCATTGTACCGTCCATTGTTGGCATCCATGTGCCCCACGATGTGGTTGGCGATGGTGTTGCTCCATACACTCCGGCATTTACATCAAACATCTTCTCACCTCTACCAATGTATATATCATTAGTCTCTCCGTTCATTGGCGTGCTAAACTCTGCATTGAAAAGTATATTATCTGTAACAGTGAATTGTATATAATGGCATACTGTGGAAGAAGGTTGGATACGATATGAGATACGAGAAATGTGTGCATAAGATGTTGAGCAATACACAAAAACACTTTACCTTGTGTCAATGTTGGTAATAAACTACCAGCTATAGTAAAACTATATATCCCATCATCATTCGTACGTGTAATACCCACCACTGCCCCTCGTGAACATGTAAATAATTTCGCAATAGCATTGGGTAGAACTACTTCAGTATCTCTGTCGAATCTGCTATTCTTATTATCATCCATGTATACTATGCCACGGATGATTGCATCTTCATTCCTTGTTTCTAACTGTATTGGAATCGTAACTTCTGTTGTTGTTTCAGTTATATCTTGACGTTGATCTACTACATCTTCTGGTGAGGTGCTTTCTTCTATTTCATCTATTATTTCTATATCTTCTTCAATGTTACTAATTTGGTATGGAGATGTATATCCTGTCGTCGCCGTCGTATCGTCCTGTTGAAGATATCGAGCTTGATATTGTGGTGGTCTATGCACTATCTCCCCACAAGCAAAAGAAATATTACACAGGAGGAGGATAACATTTGCAATTCTCAGTATATTGTACATCTTATTAATTCTTTGCATTTATTTGCAATCTGTGTATGCAACTTAGCAATGCTTATTAATTTGTCTGCCCAACTATATTGTATTTCTCTTGCTACTATCGTTAACAGAACGACATCCTAGAGGCGGGGTTGGTAGTAGGCTCCTCATCATTAGTGCTCTTGCCAAAGTTGAGTTGCTTCGAGGAGGAAAAGGAAACGCAAAGCCAAAAGCCTACCAACAAGTTTGACAAAACGTTAGATGGCGAGTAAACGTAAAGATACCGATTGATCAACTAACTCTATGTGTTAGAGAGAATATAGAGCAGAGACCTTCTTCTTAAGCCTTTAGATGGTATATGATTGGGGAAGGAGAGTAATGTTCGAATGATTGATTGATTGATTGATTGACAAAACCTGTACAAGTAATGGTATCTTAAGAGGATACCCACAACTGAAGAAAGCCTCACGAGTGTTGCTATTATTGTCTTGGCGGCCTATCCCTACTGCCGACTTCGTGTTATAATCCATATTAAGTAATCCATATTATATCTGTTCTTGTGATATCATGATATAATAGACGAGTGGTGTATCGAGAGAAACTTGGTAGGCTTTATATAACTAGTGTTTTACAGTATGATTATTTAATTCCTCTTGACATTCTTGGGAATCTTGGGAGCACGTACACCCGATTTTGCATTTCCTCTTCCACCCTTATTAGACTTCTTCCTATCCTTAACTTCCTTTAGTGCAGCAGTTCTTTGGGCACTACGGAATTCTGGCTTCTGTGCTGCCTTCTTCTTGATATCTTCAAGTGACAAACCAACAATAGCACGTGGTGTCTTGGTGGAACGAGTTCTACGTTTCTTAAGGTTGGCCTCTGTAAGACCCTTCTTGTGCAAACGACGCCAGGCCTGTGTCCAAACAAGCTTGGCAGGCTTTTTACGTTGAAGTGTCAAGGATTGAGCCTTGGAGGAACCGAGGAAGATGGGCTTACCATCACGACGGATCATAAGCTTTCCGGTTCCAGGCCAGATCCTGTATTCGGACATGGCGCATAATTCAGCTGTGAAATAGTTGGATTTGAGAGTAGATGAGAGAAATGGAGGTTAGAGATGTGTTATGTAAAATCGAGTAGAGCATACAAAAAATATCAAATGAACACATGATGTGAACATAAACACAGATATGCCGAGAAACGCCGCCGCAGGTTAAAATATGACCAATAACAAACATCTCTGATTTAATCTGCCAATCAACATTATACAGATCAGTAGCCTTCTCGGCCAATATAACCAAGACGTCTTATCATAGTTTGTTTGTGAAACAAAATTGATGCTCAGCCTTTACAGTGTAAAATCGACCGCATATATCCACCATGATATTGTGTTGATAGAGCATATACCATGTATCTGCCATACCGCACGCATCCACGGCGTATAGTTATGGAGCAAGGCGATTGC
>Ga0214480_100428_pt1 | contig 21427 bp, 11 predicted proteins | sample M1_20Mar14CPVII9_3_FD_165042 | JGI IMG/M metagenome (GOLD analysis project Ga0214480, IMG submission 165042) | Marine eukaryotic communities from Monterey Bay, California, United States - M1_20Mar14CPVII9sort6BwellE17 | ecosystem: Environmental > Aquatic > Marine > Unclassified | place: USA... | reverse complement strand
TCTTTACTCGCCTTTTTACGTACACAAAACGGGGTTATTTAGCAGCTCAAACGGTAAAATGTACGTAAAGTGACGAGTGTTGAGTTTCGCCTCCCTACACAATTTGGTCAATTCCTATGTAGAAATGGCAGGTGTGACAAATATCCCAACTCATTTTACGTACAAAAAGACGGTAATTAGAACAACTTAGAACACACCACCAGCTTTTATCGTTCATGAACTCTCCCAGCTCTTTGCTCGGCTCTGACGAGCTGGACGAGGTAGATGGTAGGCGAATATGGTACTATTTATCATACAAAAGGTATACCTAAGCATATTCTATTATGGGATGACTAGATATCTCTTTACTTTATGCTCTATTATGCATATTGAGAATAACATACATATACTCCGCAGTACCCCTTTGACGCCATTTCATTGTTTACACATTGTATAGTTCGTTAAAGTTGCACATCGAGCTTTTATTTTGCTCTTGATTGCTTTGTACATTGATATCTCGGCGTGTAGTGTAAGATTTTATATGATTCTCTGCTCGGATCTGTTTAGTATACATACGAGCATATTGCAATCCAATACCCACAGTGTTGGACTATGACTCGTTTTCCCGTCTTCTAATACCTCAATATTGCTCCTCCACCCACTCCCGCATCATTTGCATTGTAGGATGATGTGTCATAACATTTTGTGCATATCATGTGTGCATTTTATGTCATCTAACATTATCGACTCCACCAGACACCCCACGCAGCCAAACCATACTAGATGTAAGTAGAATCAACTCTCATATACCCAAAGATGATTGTTGTCTGTTATCTTTGTTGTTCTACCAGTATTGCTTCTTGTAGAGTTGTCGATCTAGCATCGCATTTTTCTTCAGAAACGAATGAGGTAGTGCTGCCATCAATGTGCTACTTTATCTCGGGTATAGGAGGTATACAGTACACTCTGGCGAATATTTAACTACTCATATTTGTTGAGGGATATCAAGCTGACGAGTATCATACTGCCTAATCCTTCACAGATGGAGCTACTGTTCGAGCATCGTCATCTATCATTTTTTGATGGGCTGATGTATGTATCGATATTATAGTAACTACGGTAGTGGTAGTATTGATATTTGCAAATATTATAGAAGAGTAGATCCGTATTATGATACTGGATTGATATGATACCGACCATTGATAGTTATTGAGTAAGCGTAGTAGAAGATAGGAGGATGTGCGTCATGGTGAAAAATCTTTGTGAGAGGAGATGAGCAGAATCTGCTTTTCAGATCAGAAAGGTTATTGTCCTATCTAAGCAACAGATTACCTTGCTAGTATATTAGCTAGGATACCAAACGGGAAATGTACGTAAAAAGCCAGTGATGAAACTATCTGTGACATACTAACACTTCCTAATTCCTTCCTTTTGTGCAGAGATAGGCAGGCATCTATCATTGTAGACAACAATCCCTATGCCACTTATGATAATGGTAACATAGGTACTCTCACCACTACATAACTCAATAGTTAATCTTTTTGTCAAGGATACCCTTGAGGGTATCCTTCAATCTCCTCATTCTACGGCCGACGGCGGGCATACGTACATCCCCCTCTCCGTTCAACAATGACAACTTCCGTTTATGATAGGGCTTCTGCCTTGTTGTTGATCATGAGGAGCTTGATTAGCTGCATTAATACTTGTTAATACTTGGGAGAGTAGTCATCATCATATTGCAATAGATTGCTAGTCAAAGTGAATAAGAGAGATAAAAGTATATCGCAAACAAATGATGAAAAGATTTTAATGTATCGTGTGTCGTCGTAGTAGTAAGATTTATACCCAATATATCATACCCAATATCAATTGCAATAACGAGAGAGAAGAGAATGCCATCTCCACGAAGAAGAATATCGATAGCAACTACTGCTACATTCCTCCTTATATTAAGTCTACTATCAAATAGCAACATATCATTTGCTCAATCACATCAACAACGACAACGATTGTTATCAAATTCAAAAAGAGCCCGTGTTGATAATAATCGAGATGGCAGTAGAAACACTAGTAGCAATCTCATATCATCAACACCACTCAAACTCACTAGAGAACATGGTCATAATATCAAAAAGGCTACTAAACAACAGCAACCATCGATATTACAATTTTATTATCCAAGTATCAAATTAAATAAATGTCAAGTTAGTAACAATTATGAAGATATTTCATCATGGCTAGAAGCTCAGAATAGTAGTAACAGTAGTGGGAGAAGTGGATATCTCTACAGAAACTTGAAATCATGTTGTGAAACTTACTTTCCTAATGATATTGCAAGTTGTCTTGATGATGATGTCAAGCTATCGTATGAAAGTATCCATGGCAAGCCCAAGCTTTACAATCAACAACATGAATCAATCATTGCTACCGTACAGCATCAGCAACAGCAACGTCTACTAGGCAAGGCAGCCAAACATTCCAAAGCATGGTCAAGACCATCCCGTCCATCATGGAACTCTCCATCATGGTATTATCAAATGACAAAGTCAGGCAAAATTGCCAAAGCCAAGAGTTCCAAAGCTATATCATCACACAGTAACAATAATTGGTGGGGGACTATACCATATAAACCAAGACAAACTCCCTTACCAACACATAATCCAACACGTCATCCAACTTATACTTCCAACATTAAACCAGGTGAAGAAAGTTTAATTATAACAATGGGTGGAAAGTTAACAGCTAAAACAAACATTCAAGGTACACAAGATGAATTATCAACATTGGCAAAGGTAGCTGAACAGACTTTATTACGAGTATTAGATAGTTCATTTGAATGTATGGTATATAACTTTGGTGATGTGAATGTTGGTAATGGTAGTTATAGTACTAAGGGTACTTCTGCTAGTAGTGTATTTGACCGTAAGCTACATTCAAGTCGTAAGCTTGGAGGTGGAGCTCAATTGTGGAAAGTTGATAATGATGACATCGATGACGAAGCAGTGGATATAGATGTATTATTCAACTGTCGAACAACTCAACCATGTCCATCCTGTAGTCAAACCGATGCAGTTATATTAGGATCACAAATATTTGAGGAAACATTTGATTTACTCGAGGAAGAAGCAAAGAATGGATCATTATCAACTATCTTTTGTATTCTGGTTGAAATGAGTAGTGTGGAACTTGATGGTTCGTGTTCTGTGGATATATCAAATGTAGAGGGTACATCATTACAATTGGAGCTTGTTGATGGTGTTGAACCACCTCCTTCTCCTCCTTCACCACCAAGTGATAGTAGTACGCCAAAGCCTACTGTGGGATATGATACATCACAGACTTCTCAACCTCAGCCGAATGATACGCTCAAGCCTGTTATGGACCCGACTACGTTGCCTCCTATTCCTTCTGTACCCAAGACAGAGTCGCCTATTACTCCCATTCCTACGGAGTTACCCGTTGAGAAACCTACGTCTTCAAGTCCGACTGTAGGGAGTAGTATCGTGACAGCTACAGGCTCGCCAACTCAAGGAAAGACTAATCCACCAAGTTTTGCTGAAGTCTCTAACACAATCTCTCCTACCGTTGGGTCGGAACCAGATGAAAGCGTCACAAACTCTCCTACAGTATCGTCAGAAGCCGTGGGCGGTGGTAGTACCGCAGGGCCAACAATCACCCCCCAAGGAGCGACATACTACACTGGATTCGAGAAGGGTACATTTACTCAAGGGTATCCCGATTGGTCAACAAGTGGAGGTGGAGAATGGGAAATTACCAACGAGTATGTGAATAGCGGCGTGTATTCTATTCGTAGTCCTATACTCGAGAATGAAGAGCGTATACCTAAAAGTTCCGAAGTTATCCTAACAACGGGCGAGGATTGGCCAGAGGGTACATTAATATTATCAATATTGGCAGGGACACAAATGCCATTTGATAATGTCGTATATTATGTTGATGATCAACAGCGTGGCTTTTTGACTGAGGCAGAAGATCCAACCTTCATTACACAACAGATTCAACTTTCACCTGGTCAACACGAAATCAAATTTGAATACAATTTTAATCCATTGAACATTCCTCAATTTCCCCCCGAACAGACTGGTCGTTTAGGAGGAGTGTTTATTGATGATGTGTACTTCTTGCCGAGTGGTGTAACACTTTCACCTACAGGCGCTGCTACCCTACCAGTTACGGAGTCACCGGAGGGAAGTACGAGTACAACAATAGCACCCAATGCTCTGACTATTGGCATTGAAACACCTCCTACGACAAGTCCGACAGTCTTGGCTTCAATACCGGCATCATCTGTATCCAAAACTGTTAGTCCGGTAAGTGTTGTTGATTGATTATTTGACATCCTGTTCCTCTTTTATTAATAGTCATCTCACAACACGATCTTCTGTGTGTTCTTTATACTATGCAGACTCCTGCCGAGCTTCCTCCGTCGACTGCTTCCCCGACATCTTTGGATCAAATCATGTCTGTACCCGGTGCCGAATACTACAATGGATTTGAACGAGCTACATTTCCAAACGATTCAGAGTGGACAACCAGTGGTGATGGCATGTGGACACTAACAGAAGAGCGAGCCAATACAGGTAAATACTCCATCAAGAGTCCAAATCTTGATAATGAAGATGGTACTCCCTTTACTTCGAATGTGACTCTGTCTACTGGACCGGATTGGCCAGCGGGTAGAATTTACTTCTCTATTCTTGGAGGTGTAAAGATGCCCTTTGATGACTTGAATATTTATGTAGACGGTACACAGCAAGGTAGAGCAAGTGAAATTCCAGAGTTTATTACAAACCAAGGGATACTACTTTCGCCGGGAGAGCATGATGTTACCTTTTCCTATCGTTTCAATCCGGCTGAACTTGAGAACTTTCCTCCTCCATATGATGATCGTATTGGAGCAGTGTTCCTTGATGATGTATACTTTCTCCCTGCGGGTGTCACATTACCACCAACGAGTACTCCGGGAGATGATACACAAACATCAAGTCCAGTTTCTTCTAGTTCTGGCTCGTCAGTATCACCCACGGCTGCAACAACGGAAAGTTCTTCAAGCTTAAGTAGCACAACAAGTTCAACAAGCTCAACTACATCTAGCCCTTCATCAACATCTGGTACAGTTACAGAGTCACCGAAGGGAAGTACGAGTACAACAATGGCACCTAATGCTTTGACTATTGGCATTGAAACACCTCCAACGAAAGCACCGACAACAACAGCACCAACTATTGGCAGTGGTCCACCTCCAACGAGAGCGCCATCTTACTACCCCTCCTATGTACCATCTAAAAGTCCAGTTTCAGAAGGAAATTCTCCAACCACGGCATCACCAGCAGCGACAGAACCTACGAGAGCTCCGTCATATTACCCATCGTATGTTCCATCAAGAGCTCCAGTCAGTGGCGGAGTTGCCATTCCTTTAGTCACTACTGCCCCAACATCTATTCCAGCTGGTGCAATTTACTATGACGGATTTGAGAAAGCTACCTTTCCTGACGAAGATCCTGAATGGTCAACTGATGAATCCTCTGGATGGGAGATCTCTACTGAACAAGCAAACAGTGGTGTCTACTCAATTAGAAGTCCTAATCTTATGACTACGGAATACACTCCAGCCCAATCCAGTGTCACTTTGAGCTACTCAGATCCTGCCTTTGGGGGTGGGACACTCGTTCTGTCTGTCTTGCCTGGTGTTCAGGAACCATTTGATAACTTGGAATACTTTGTCAATGGCGAATCAAGAGGTGTACTACTCAAGCCAACAGAGGAGGGACAATATGAGACACTTGAAATACCGCTGACACCGGGGCCACAGGAAGTTACGTTCCAATACTCGTACAATCCATATGAACTTGATGCTTTACCTCCTCCACCGCCAACGTGGATGGGTGCAGTGTACATTGATGATGCTTATATTTTACCATCAGATAGTGCCAATTTGCCTGCTACACCGGCTCCCGAATCTGGAGAGGGAGATTTCTTTGATGGATTTGAGTCAGGTGACTTTGAAGCATCTGATTGGAGCTTTAGTGGAGAAGAGGCATGGGTCGTTGATGATGTGAAACCATATGAGGGTACATACTCTGCACATGTAAGATCAGAAGACATATCCTCTGGTGAATACTCTCAACTTGACTTGGATGTCGACTTGGAGTCAGCAGCTTTTATTCAGTTTGATTTCCATGCCGCAACTGCCATGCCATTTGAATCATTTGACCTTCGAGTTGATGGTCAGTTCTTAACAGGATTATCCACTGACGATGATACTTGGACACAAGCTGGGGCTGTCTTGTCCAGTGGTGAGCATGTAATCTCTTGGAGAATGTCAAGAAACCCAGGCGGGGCCCCAGATGATGTGCTTGCAACGTTAGAGAAGCCGCCATATCGAACAGGCGAGGCGTTTATAGATAATGTACAATTGATCTCTGCTACACCTTCTTTTACAGAGATATTCGATTTGGGCGACTTCACAGCCAATCCGTGGATACTATCTGGGGATGGAGAATGGTCAATCACAGATGCAGTTGTAAGCGAGGGAGCGAACTCAGCTACAATCTCAAGTATTGACATTCCAGAGAATGAAGGTGCGGCTGATCTTAGTATTGATATAATAACAGAACGAGGTGGTAAACTCAGCTATGAGGTTCTCCCTTCTGTTTCAAGTCCTTTTGAGATAGCCAATGTGTTGCTAGATGATATTGCTGTCATGACATATTCCTCAACCTCAGAAGATTGGATAGAGGAAGAGATTACCATCCAACCAGGAAAGAGAAAGGTTACCTTCCAACTTCAAAAGAATCCAGGAGGTGTACCAGAAGATGTGATTTCAGGCATTCCTTCTCCACCAGGCCGAGATGGAGTGCTATGGTTGGACAATATTGTATTTGTTGCCAACGAGTAGTAATGGAGAACATCTTTATCATGATATTCATACTTCATGTTTGTTTGTTTGTGTATGTGTACATATTAAGTAAAATTTAGGATCAATTAATTGCTGAATTGTCTAGGTCGTATATACTAGTCATTCTGTGTTTACATCAAAATTACATCTCTAGGTTAGTTGATCACATACTCGCTTTCTTGCTCTTTCTAACGAACATACATCTCACCACCTCACTTTTACTACACTTATGACAAATGTATACAAATCTACTGTTCTCTTCTCACATCTCTGACAGCCCCTATACTTCCCTTCTCGCATCAAAACTCTATAGTCCTTTATCAATCTTATTATAACCACGACGATTACCACTCCTTAAAGCTCTATACTTACTTCGAAACAAGTCGAATGTCCACTTAAAGTTCAACAAACAGAATACAGAATGTAGTATCAGGGCACCAGAGTAACATTGATATATCATATATCCACCACTACTAACATATGTTTCATACCATAATTCACATAATATTTTCATTATTACTGGATAGATTATACATCTAATTGATATCCATGTAATATAGAATAATATTGATATGATTTTAATACGTATACCAACAAATATCCATGGACCAAATCCCTGGAAGATATGTGTTTTGCAATATTTGAAGATAAAAGAGAGGTGATTGTAACATATGTTAGTACATGTGAGTTACAAAGGCAATCAAATAAAGACTCAGTATAATACAAACAAACACGGACTTTCCTGTTTATTAAATACACGTCGAGCTATTAATAACCATGTGTTAATTTCAACTGAGAGACATGCACCCATTAACCAACCCGTTTCATTTGGATACTTGTACGGTATGATTAGATAGAGTAATGTTGCAATATGATGTTGGATAATAACATTTGGACTTTTCACACAATTCGGTATTAGTGTAACCCATAATAAGTCGGCTACAAAGTATGCAATTGTAATTGCAAAGAATAATGGAAAATAATCTGGGTGATTTAACCATGCATCTTGTATTGTCTTTTTACCACCAGCAAATTTAAGCTCATATAGTAATATGTCCCAATTCCAGTTTATACCATTTAATATAACTACTGGTACTAGACATATTAGATTGAAGAAGTCATGTATATCTCGTGCATTGTCATCATCTTCTTCAATGTGAGACTTACTTCTTTTCTTATCGAACGGTAAGCCGGGCAATAACTTTTTAGTATTAGCATCAATTGAATAATGTTCTTCGACTAATAATGTATAATCTTGTACTAATGATTGCCGATTACTGTTTGGAGGCTCAGATGAAGATCGTTGGTGGCCGTTATTGATTGACGAACTGTTTGTATTGGTTGCTTTGCGTGCAGATCGGGTGCGTATATCCCGACGCATTGGTGTTGATGAACTCATATTATAATCAGTAGTATAGCTATTATCTAATAAACTGTCTCACTGCAATCGATCAATCTTGGTACCCTTCACCTGTGGTTCCGTAGTTTATATAGGTACTAGCTGCTAATATACGAGAGAATAGTACAATAAACATGCAATGATAGTAGGTACATAAGCAGATTGCAGATCAAGAAAAGTTCAAGTGAGAAAATGACACGAAAATGAATCTCAAACAACCGACCTTCATCACATAGACAGTGTGCTGCGCGTTGCAAACAACAATATAGGATGTATTAGAAACAACGACAAGCATACTTCTTATAGTCGCCCAAGATAGATCAAGTTGAGTGAACTTAGCACTTTGGATTGTGTAATCATGTGACACTCGATCGGGCGAGCGGCGAGCTGTGAGCTGTGGGCTGTGGCATTGTTGGTGTTGTGATGTTCGATGGATTGGTATTATTATGTGTGGCGGTATATTATCCAATAGATCAGTCTTTTGCATACTGTATTAGAGTGATATAGTAATCGTCGGATGTCAACTTGGTATTTATTGCAAATTATTAATTGCAATACAAACTTTTCATACTAGAGATAATGATGAACTTGATATCAGAGCTTATTAATGAATGGTACGATATGTCAATATCAAAATATCAACCACAATCAATTAAACATACAACTCAAAACATAAATACCAAGAGGATTCAAGATAGTATTGATTAATTTATCGTTAACATCACAATCTCTTGGAGTTGTTATACCGGTACCCCAATTTATTATACATTAACACAAACCGGCTGTAGGTACACAATGAGGTATAGGTTCTCTACAGTAGCCTATCTTTTCAGTTACATTCTCCTCCATCAAAACAATACACTTGGAGAAAGTAAAACACCCTCTGACAATATTCGTCATATGAATTAATACGAATTGTATTCCTAAACAAAACGAAACTGATACATCTAAACACATCAATCATCTTCCTTTCTTAATCAATTAAGTTGGTGATGAGATCAAACATATCCTTTGCGCCCGCTTCATCGAGAAGAGAGGCAACCTGAGTTTTAATGCCTTCCAAACGCGCTTCGTCAGCGACGACGTCATGAAGCATACGACCCTCGCCACCATAATCGTCACCAACAAGAAGTAGTTTGAGAATCAGAAGAATAATGAACAAAAGTCCAAGTACTTCTTTGTCGTCATCACTCATACTTCCAAACATACTTGTCAACTTGCTCATTGGGTCCTCGTTGGTAGTACCCGCATATACGGAAAGAGCCTTGGAAGCCTTGGCACTAGACTTTCCAGACTTGGCCTTACCAGACTTGGCCTTTGCAGACTTTGAGTTCATGGTGGGGGCGAATGTTGCTGTTTATAGATTAGTGAATTTAATTGTATGAAACATATGAAATGTTAGAAGATGGGGTGCCCAGTAGTAGTAAGACAACGGGTGTTATTTGAAGCACCACTGACATAATTCACTTACGGCTAATTGTGGGGTTCAATGTGGGTGACATGGTAGGGAACATTGTTGCTGCAAAACGGAGATAGATGTGGATATCCTTTGAGATCATTTGCACAGTGTATGCAGATTTGCAAACATAAGAATGACTCACGTTCATCGGTAGTGGGCTCTGACTCGGTAGGGCGAGGAGTAATCTCTGGCTCGGTAGGGGGAGGAGTAATGGGTGAGGGTGTGTCGATTGTTGGAGTTAGCTATAAGAAAGAGATGAGAGGTGAGTCATGAAGTCATTTGTATGAAAAGGAATATAGTAATATTATCAGGCATATTCTATTCTTACAGTGGGCACATTTGTTGGAAACTTTGGAAACTCCATCGATGGTTGAATGGTGGGCAACTGTGAAAAAAGTTGTTGAGTTGAAGTATGAATAAAGGCCATTTAGAAAGAGAAAACTTACTAATGTAGGAGTTAGTGTTGGAATCTCGGTAGCTGATAGCACAAAGATGAGATGGTGTTAGACAACCGGGTGTTGTTGGAAGAACTGACATGTACATATAATTTACTTACGGCTAAACGTGGGGTCCAATGTAGGAGACAATGTCGGAGACAATGTTGGAGACAATGTAGCTGGTATTACAAAATTGAGTGTGGTATTAGACAACGGGTGTAATTTGAAGAACTACATGCACACTGCACACAAGATGTACTTACGATTGATTGTCGGAGACAAGGTGGGAGATAATGTAGCTGGTGTGTACAAAGTTGATAATAGTGTTAGACTATCGGGTTCTATTGGATAACTGACATGAATACATCATGTACTTACGGGAATCTGTTGGAAACTCCGTCGATGGTTCAAAGGTAGCTGTACAAGAGATGATTGTTAGACTATCGGGTATATTGGATAACTGACATGAATACATCGTGTACTTACGGGAATCTGTTGGAACGACGGCATTTGATGGTGATAATGATGAAATGATAAAGACGACGGCGGCTGTTAGCGATGATGCCTTCATGTTGTGGTATCAATATATTTTGTGATATGAAGTTGGGATGATTGGATTTATGAGCTCACTGCTGTGGTGCAACCATTAGTGGCTCGATCTTGGATAGCGGCGTTGGGTTGTCAACTCATCATCTAGAAAGTGCATCAGAAACTTACAATGCAGTTCATGGCATTTTGTATAGTTCCTACGCAGAATCTGCCTTTCTTATGATCAGAAACTTTTGATAAGTTGTCATCGCTGAACAATAAGAGATCAAGCGTTGGGTTGTCAACTCTCTTCATCCCTTGGATATCTCATCGCAGAATAATGGCGTGGAGTTATGTACTTTGATGAGAAACTTGGGGTTAGATTCAAGTTTGAGGAGTAGTTCAAGTCAACGTTACCTTAGTACGAGAACCGAGGTTTGATGGGAAATAAGGCGCGTTTTGTGACCCTGAGTTTCTTATCCCCATGAGTAATCATAAGTCGAAACATTGCATGCAGTTTTGGAGGAATCGTACTAACTTTCTTGGTATCCTAAATCCTCACTTCTATCTATTCTCTCTAGTTAGTAGGTGTTGATAATGTGTGATATCTTCAAGCTATGATTGCAATTATAGTGCAATTGGTCTATCGTCTTGTTGTGAACAAGTACATTTGATTGAGAAGTATCCAACGTTTGATAAGAGAGGCAGTACATTCGGCCTTGCAAAGAATGGTCAACTTGCAATTTCAGAACTATCATCTGAATGTTTAGATTATATGCAACGTATTGGAATGAAAGCAGGAGAAACATTGGTATTCATTTGGTATGAGTTTAGAGATGCACTTCTAAGATGTGTCAAGGAAAGATCAAACATTATTAAGATACATTGTGGGGAAGAGTTTACGAGTATCATAGATAATGGAGATGATGGAGTATGTGTTGTATGTCATAGTGGACTCGAGCTGACAGGTGATTTTGTAGTAGGAGCTGATGGTGTACATAGTAAGGTCAGAGATGCGTTGCAACTGCCACCACCGATACAAAGTGAAAATACATTATTTAGAGGAAGCCTAACTGTATCGTCAGAGAACGCCTCATCAGAACTGAAAGATTGTTTGGGCAAAGGCATTGTACCACTAGCGGTGGATGAAAGGGGGAAAGTATACTTTACTCTCTTCAATTTCAATGAGAAATATCCTAATCGTTTAGCTTGGGTGCTATCAACAAATGTTTCTCTAGAGTATCAGGAAGATGAAAGGGTATCACCAATATTTACACTCATCAATGAATACATAACAGATGAAAAGAAAGCACAACTCATTAAAGAAGTGTTTAATCTTTCAGATCCAAATCATTTAGAACCGTATCCAAAGACATCCGTTATTGACATGTCAGATGACACACTTGATCTTTATGAGGGTAGATGGGGAGGTTCGGGTAGAATTACCCTTATTGGAGATGCTAGTCATGGGATGAGACCAACCGATGGATATGGTGGATCAATGGCAATGGAAGATGCAGTAGTGCTGACAAGGATACTTCGTGGTGGTATAAGGAACAGTGTTCCAGTAGAAGAAATGCTCGAACGATTCGAAAAGGAAAGACTTCCGAGGGTAAAGAAAGTATATGATAATCAGGAGTCAAGGTACAATAGAAGAATGAAGGATGGGGTAAGGCCAGGTCCTCAATCGGAAGAGTTTATGAATTGGTTGCTATCTGGCGTTTAGAAATATCAAGTCATATATAATAAGTAGCACAGTCCTCACTAGTATCTATCTCTTTATGTCTATTCTATTTAGTTTCTGCTTTCATCAACTCAACCAATGCATTCTTGCCATCTTCCCCTTTATAGATATTGGCCTCGTGACTTGTAGATGCCGTATCCTCCAATGCAAGTAGTACAAAGTCAAAACTCCCTTTCTTCTTGAGATAGTAATTTACAATATCATCGGCTGAGAGAGTAGGATTGCCTGCTCGTTTGGTAAGCTCAAATGATATGTCTCCTTTACCATTAAAGGCATGATACTGAACTTCTGTGCATACAACTGAGGATGTATCAGCAAAGTTGAAGCCAAAATCATACGCATCGCCGAGAAAACGAAAAACGCTTAGTAGAGCTTCGGTCCTCTCTCCTTTTGATATGTTGGGTCGGAGTACAACAAGACGATTCACATGTGTATCCATTAACAAGCTAAGATTGTTGAAGATTACACCCTCGGCAACTGATTCTATCACATTTGCATCAAGATTAGTATTCCCAGTCATCAAAGATGGTACTTTACTAGTCTTGAAATGCTCCAAGAGTGTCTCTACTTCACCTGCGGGAAGAGAATCATATATAGATGCAACATAGTCGGCTGTCAATCCAGCCTCCTCACGATCCTCAGGACTACCCACATACGTAATACCATGTTTAAAGGCTCCTGGTATGAAGACATCACTCATGTATCCCGCCGTGTATGTAAAGATTAAGTCACCCGGTTGTAAACTAGACAGTATCTCCTTCTTTTGTTCATCACTAAACCTAATCAAGTGGGCTACAGGAGATTTCAATCGACTAACACCCTTGAATGTACATGCACGTGTCTCTGTTAATAATGCTTTCGTGTTACGCTTAGCTGTACGTGCCACGTTGCCGACATTACCATGTTGAATCTTATTCTTAAATTTAATAGCAACATTTTGTTTTGAAACATGTAGATCTTGAAGTAATGCATTTGTTTGTTTGACAAGTGAGTCGGTTAATGATGCTAATGCCTCAGTTTGTATGGTACTTTCCGTAGTCACCTCGATTGATTCTTCTTCATTACAGTATAACATGTTGTATGCTGAAGCTAATGATTGTAATCTACCATCATTCGATGAATCTGTGCATTCCAACTTTAATGTGTTGTATGTATCAGCTTGAATATCTGAGCGGTAGAATTGTTGATTCAACTTGTTAATTGCAATCTCATCATGTAAGAAACATTTAATGAACCGTCCTTCATATACAAATAATGCTAATGCTGAAGATAATATGATTTTAGTCCGTATTGTATGATGTGTAGTATTATCAGCAAGGCTACCTTCTTCATCAGAAGAGAATGAACTTTCCGCCTTTTCTAATGCATTCTGCAATGAGTTATCTGTACTACTATTACCCTGTGGCAATGCAAGTGATACCAATACACCTCGTGATACCAAGAACCGAAAGTAAAGATGTTCGATTGTATCATGTTGTGTAGCATCAAAGTAACTGAGCTTTGACCATGGTTTTGATTTAGCTAATGATTCGAGCGATGATAATACATTATCAAGATGTGATATTGATTGTCTTAGTAGAGAAATGTCTGCATCTGTTGAAGATTTGTTTGACATTTTGATTATGTACTTATGATCAAAGTTAGCGACGACAAGCTGCTCTATACTCTTCTTATATTATTATCAGGAGACCAGATCAACTCCATCCTCTTCAAAAGTAGGTACGATTCTTTTTTCAATAGCGGTATCCTGATACCCAAAATGCTCGCCCTTGATTGACGGCCACAAATAAATGAGATGGATGACGATGGCCACATCATAAGATAACACTATTAATACTAGAGAGTGTGAACAGCAACATTGCAAAGAAGATTTAATAGCGGCATACTCTAATCATATCTAGAGAGGATACTCTGATCGACTTAGGTACTACTTACTCATATTTAATCGCATATCATATACGTCATTGCAACAACATACATGAGATTATCAAATCGTCATCACCTTGTTATATACGTGGTATATATAGTCCTGGTAGTTTCTATATCGGCATTCATTTCACTGCCGCCGCTTCCAGTGATATCATCAAGGAAAACAACAACAATACCAAACCAACAAGTTGAACAAAACATACTACTACTAAAATCATCCATCAACAACAATGAAGACAACCCATTATCAGAAGAAGATGGTATGCTAACAACAGACGAAAACAACAATATAGAAACAATCATAAATAATAATTGGATGAAACGTTCATCATCAATAGATTTCAATCCAGCCGACTTATCACAAACTAACACAAATGGCATCGAGGATGAAACAATATATATGGATATAGGTATCAATGGACTAACCTTCGGTACCGGCGACTTATCAAAACGTATGCATGGTGCATTAATGAAGGTAGCGTCGACTAAATTTGGTAATAACATACCAAGCGATTTAATTCATGTTTACTTATTATATGCAATGGATACATCCGCAAAGGAAGCAGTAAAGGTAGCAATGGATTCTAATGGGTATGTATTAAACTTAGGTGATGAAGAGGATATGCAAGATGAAGGTTCGTGGGGACAGATTGATCAAGTTGTATTATTAGATTCAATGACGAATGAAGTTATAGTTGGCGAGGATGGTTCATCATCATATACAAGCTTCATGGACGCCATAACAAAAGGAGGATGGGAACCAGGCGATTCCTACTCATTCATTGTTCGAGAAGTACCATCACGTAAAAAGGCAATGGATTTAGAAGCATTATTAAAAGCATTAGATCCAGATGGTACATTATGGGAAGAGGCGAAGGAACGGGGTATGTTACTGCCCGGTGATGAGATTACATCGTTGAAGGAATTAGGTATTGATTGTGACCAACGTGTTAAGAGTGCACCGTTTGAAACTAGTGATGAACAGAATGTATTTAGTGGTGGTGAGAGTAAAGGATATAATATCATTTCAAGGAAGCAGTTGATGAAGAGTAGTATGAACAGTGATGGTACTGAGAATCAAAAGAGTGAGTTGATATTTGTTTGTGTTCCTTGTATTGGTATGCAAAAGTGCTTAATATGCTCACATCACTTCATCCCGATATCTCAATAGCATTACTACATGTAATGGACTCACTTGCAAATCATGGATGCTTGATTGTAGATTTATCAAATGAAGATGAATCAACTGACGATGTTATCACAATGTCGAACATGTGGGATGCAACATCAAACTTCTTTAACAAGGCTGATGATGAAAATGCAAATCTACCTCCCATGCAACAAGCTGAGGGAGTTGGATCATCACATGCAATGGTTGGCTTTGCAAGTTTCAAAGATGGTGATAATCAGTTCTTGGAGACACGTATTCGTAGATCAGATGGCGTTTTGCTACCCGAAGAGACATCATCTATTATTGGTGAGGATGGAGTGCAGAGTATGATTGATGCATTTAGTATCATGTCAGATGTTGGGAAGGATATTGTTCGAATTGCCACCGCCGCATCAAGTGTTGAGGCAGATGCATTCGTAACTGCAGGGTCAGTGATTTCAGAAGATACTGTAGACTCTCCATCAATCGCTGGCTTATCATTTGAGGATGTTTCTGGTGTTGTTGAAGAAAGTGATGAACCATCTGAGGAAGATATAAGACGTGCTAAGGTACTTGCATCTGATGCAGCTGTACTGCTCACAGAAGAGATTATGGATGACGGTAAGCCTCTACTTAGTGAAGATATTGAACATGATGAAGGTGATGTGAGCATGAGTCCACATCGAATGTGTCGATACTCAAACAACAACGGTGACAACAAGAAGAAGGCAGCAAGTGAGATATTTGGTGCACATACTGACACGAGCTTCGTAACAATAGTTCCAGCTGCAAAGGTTAGTGGACTGGAGGTCTTCGATGAAGACTCATTACAATGGTATCGTCCCGAGTTAAATGCTCGTAAGCACTCCAAGAGACTTGGTAGTAAGGATGATCAATTTCCATGGCATGCCAGGTATCTAGTTGTAATGCCAGGTGAACTCCTCCAACTCACATCAAGGAAGAATATCCCCGCTGTTGTACATCGAGTGGTTTCAGCGACTGATGCTCCTAGATTGAGTGCACCTGTACTGTTGAGGGCAAGACCTGGAACGAAGATGGATGTTGAAAGATATATGGGAAGCTTAGAAACTGCTGATAGCTTACTCCTTGATAGCAATGGTATGAAGATGGAAGAGATTCATGATAGTTTACAGCCGTCATCTAAATAATGATACTAATCTTAATTGGATCATCTTATCACATTTCCTAAGCAACACTTAATACATTTTATATACATATACTATTATCATTTGGTATCTTAATCAATACAATTCAAGCGATATCAGGTGTCTCCTCATTGAATTCATGCTCGACATCCTTTTCATAATAAGTTTCCTTGCCAGTACTTGGTTTTTCAAATAGATGCTTTCCATATAACAGAGAGCTATCAATGATTGATAAGACGCCGGCTCTACTTCTACTATACTTTTGATATCCGAAGCTTTAGCTTTAGGAGTGAAGAAAGCACGCCGGTACGAGGTGATAACAAACCATATATTGAAGAATGCAGCTATAAGCAGAAATATGGCCATGCCAAGTTGATTGGGATCAAACGCCATATATGTTTGTGATTGTGTATGTTTGAGATAAGAACTCTCGTACTCTTGATATTTTCGGTTTTTAACTGGATAGTTCACTTCATATTTGGTACTATGTTACTGTTGTATACCTCACTCAGAATACTCTGATAACCTACTATGTATGATATCCATGATAATAATGGTGATAGATATGAGTATCATCACGCACATCGCAGCTGTAAAAACGAACTAATCACGGTTTTCATTTTTGGTATCCACTTTTGCTCACACTCGAAGAGGAGAGGCAGTAAGATGATGATAGAAGAAACATAACAACCTCATTTTATATCTATGCCTATGCACTATTCTTCAGTTTGGTCATCAATTGATTATTCACTGCCTGCCAACGTTCAATCTTTTCTTGTGATTCTGCCAATGCCTGTTTCAACCGAGCAATCTCAACCTTATCTTGTGAACTATTCTCTTCTGAGCTGTTACTGCTCTTCTTTGCTCGCTTTCTTGAATTGGTTTGGGTATCATCTTTGATTCCTGATTGTATCGACTCTTCCCAAAACTTGTTATATGTTGAATCATCTTTTCGTGGCCATAGTATAGGCGTGCATTCGGAGATACTTTCCGGTACACTGCCGTCATCTGTAGAAGTATGATTGACCACACTTGTACCGCGAAGAAAGGACTTGAATGGTTTAAATAATGATGCCAAGTCTCCTCCGTTGTTACTACCCTTTTTGCCACCACTACCAGATGATGACGATATTGCAAGTCCAGAGGAGGTCAAACTTGACTTGGGAACGGCAATTATGGAAGTTATAGGTGGTGAAGAAGCAGTCTGACTAGTCGATGTAGATGTTGTGATATTCATCCCATCGGATGATGTAGACCAAGGTCGTAATACCTTGATACATGACCGAGAATTCAAATCCCAAATACGAAGTGTACCATCGTCTGATCCACTTGCAAGTAAAGTACTCTTTGCACTGCCAAAGTTTGATGACAATGATAAGCTTGCTGGATCAAGTAATGCCAACGAAGTCACACTCTTGACATGTCCCTTTAATTCTGATACATAATTGCTCTGATCAGTGGAAGCTGATAATCCTCCAGGAAGGACATGATTCCCTGATAACAATGATTGAAAATCATCACTCTTATTATTCCCCCCTACTCCTCCTCTGCTACCTTGACTCATAAAGACATCACTTCCAGCACCACCACCACTTTGATTAACATTCACAAATGTACCACCCACCGTACCATCCAATGTCTCCTGTATAGAATATTTACATAAATCTATACAATAAACATTATCATCTATACCCCCACTAAATAATCGATGTGAATTTATATCAGTAATGACTGTTTGTATACCCGATGGCATACATATTCTTGCCAATGTTCGTGCATTACTACTATCTTTTCCACTGCCACTTCCACTACTACTGCTACTACCGCCCAACTCCATGATTATTAAATTACGATCAAGTGATGATGATACCAATCGTGTTGATCCACATCCACTACCCGGTAATATACATAACGATGTAACTGGTAAATGATGTTCTGACCATGTTTGAAATGGATGTATACTACTTCCACTATTGTTAGAATCTTGATCAACTAAATCTAATAAACACCAAGCATTCACAACACCATCCTCCCCGGCACTAAACAATGTATTATTATCATCATCAAATAATAAGCATGTTATACTTCTATAATGTGCCTTCCATACATTAATTAAATTATCACCATCTACTAATGTCCAATCCCATAAGTAGATTGATCCATTTGTTGATGATGCAGCTACATATCGTGAGTTTTGTGATATTGCTATTGATTGTGGTGTTGATGAGAGTGTTGTTGGTAGACGTACTTTCCATTTTGGATTAGTACTACTGTTGTTGTTGCTACTGTTGTTTGATGTAGTTTGACGACTTAATAAGAATGCATGATCATCTTTACCACCCTGCTGCTGTTGTTTATTACTTCCACCACTACTACCACCATGACCAATAAACAATGTAGAATTAATATCATCACCACCACAACCCATCATATTACTCAATGGTACTGACATTAATGATCGTACACCAAACGAACCATGTTTGTTAGTATTACTACTAGTTGGACAACGTAATGAATATCCAGATGTTATATTCGATCCAGTATATGGACATATTACTTGTATTGGATCACGACTATTGGCACCTCCTGAAGAGGAACCGCTTGATGACGAGCCAGATGGTGGACGATTGGTTATTGCATAGAGTATGTATGGTTGATCTCCTTCTTTAGTGGATAGTAAGGAATTATTTGATAATGCTTGTGATGACATTTATGGTTAGAGTATATTGATGGCTTTTAAGTTGCAAATAATGTGATATTTGATAGCTAGAGATAATGGAGTTAAAATATATTTGCTCAAATTTGGAAATTATAAAGACCGTGTCCCGTTATCAGCCGTCAACAGATATCGAATCGAAAGGGCGTTATTAATGCTTTATGTACAACCACCATATTCAACTACTATGTATCATTGGTGAGAAAGGAGCGAGCTTTTGGCGGATTGGTATCGTTTTGGATACCCAACCGCTTTCACCGTGCGCGGTATCTTAGTTTACTACATACATAGCCTCAGTCCGCAGCAGCTCTCTACGATCTAGCATCACATTCGGCAAGGGAGGTAAGACCAATAACCACCCGGTAACATCAGATACCGAGCTAAAGCATTAGAACTTTGTGGTTGGTATGAGCAATCCACGAAAGAAGAAAAGTATAACATATCGACAATTCTAATGGAGTCGGTCAAGGCGGAAGGAAACAGATTCTTAATGAAGGAAGACTCTGATGGTAATTACTATGAGGTTTCAGTTGGGGCTAGATGGAAATGCAGTGCACAACTACGAGAGAAACTAAAGGGTGTAAAAAAGATCTCTTAGTTGGAATATGAGTAATAGAAATACAACTCGTCTCATTAAGTAAGTACTCTAAGTCTGGTATATCCTGCCAGATTAGAGTCGGGACTAGCTTTTCTACCTATGTGTACTCATATATAACTAACAACAAGAGCCACAGAACAATGATCTTAGTTGGAGTATGAGTAAAATGTAGTATATATGCCATTTTATTGTATGTAATAGACGAAACAGCTGCTACCTACAGACGACAGCTAGCGCCAGTATGGAGTTGAAGGGGTGGTTCTATGTTCTACTAAGTGACCTGTCTTCTCGGACAAAATTTCAGGACTAACTTTTTCCGTTTCTGACCAAACCCATTTTTGCTCCTCCCACCAAGCTCACAACTGCGTGCATTATTTGTCTTACAATACATAAATAGGACTTCACCGGCGGGCTGCATTCTGCATTCTACTCTGCTGTATCTATAGATATAAGATAATACTAAAATTGATATCATCATATTGCTAAACACATATAAAATGTTACTGGTTCGCAAGTCGAGCAGTAGAAACTCTAATGATGATATAGATGCCAAGAAGAATAATGATCTCTATCAACAATGCGTCGATGAGATAAAGAAAGAGCATAAGATATTAGGTTCGATAGAATTACATCAAGAGGCTATGCGTCGATTGAAGTTACGGCAACAATCAAATAATAATAATGATAGTATAAATATAAAACAACGCAGACCTACATTGGAAGAGGTATACCGTCCTAAGGGATTGTCAAAATCAACACCACATTTAATGTCACAATTTGCTAGATCGTTGGGTAATATAGGAGATGCAATACGGAGACATTCTAGTATGCCGACTAATGATGGTAATAACAATATTGATAATAGTAATCATCAACAACAGCAACAGGTAATGGCTGGCCGTAGAGAGAGTGCAGCATTACCCGTTGGATTTGATCCAAGTATTATTAGTGCTAATGTTATGCAAGATTTAGAGTTATCTGATTCAGACTCTGATGATAATGATAATAATGATGGATTGCAATTAAGTAAATCAAACAAACGTTCATCGATATTAAGAAGGAGTAGTTCGAAGTTGAGAGGTAGTATAAGTAGGATGGGTAGTTTCCGTCGTACGTCCTCAGTCTCATTTGGTACTAGCAGTGGTGAATCTTCCTCATCTGATGGAATAATAAATGAAATGATAAACGAAGAAGAAGGTCCGATTATTGATAATATGCCATCAGATTTCCCTGGAGTTGATATTGCAAAGTATACCCCAAAGAGTACAAACAAAAAGGATGTGTCACATAGGGAACAGAGAATAGGGAGGCGGAGATCATCACTCTTTTCTGTTGATGAAAAAAGAGCATCAACTACCGAGGGACCTCCCACCACAACTTGCAATTCCTCTTCGAATAACAGT
>Ga0214480_100427_pt1 | contig 21452 bp, 16 predicted proteins | sample M1_20Mar14CPVII9_3_FD_165042 | JGI IMG/M metagenome (GOLD analysis project Ga0214480, IMG submission 165042) | Marine eukaryotic communities from Monterey Bay, California, United States - M1_20Mar14CPVII9sort6BwellE17 | ecosystem: Environmental > Aquatic > Marine > Unclassified | place: USA... | reverse complement strand
AGAAGTTGAAAAAGAAGGAGAGAGAGCGACAACAAAAGGCTGCTGCTGATAAGGCAAGGGAGGATGAGGAACTTCGAAAGAAGGAGTTGGCATCCAAGGCTAAGAAGAAAGCAGAATTAGAAGCGTCCAACAACGAGGACAAATCAGCTTCCAAGTCGAAGGCACCGTCACCTGTGAAAAAGGAGAAGGTCGTGGAACTCACTTCCAAAACTGTTTTAAAGCAGAAGAAGAAGTCAGATAATTCTGTCGGTGCATCTTCGAAGAAATCTGGCCAGAACAAGGAGATTTCTCTGCCGTCTCAGCCATCTTCATCCAACAACACTACTGGCAAGTCAAAGAAGGCCCGTGAGGTTTCGCTTTCCAAGCCTTCATCAGGGGAGTCTAAGAAATCTTCTCCTTCGACTAGCAACAATCATGCTAATAGCCGGAATAAAACAAGTAATAATAACCATGCTTCGAAGGGACATGGGTCCAATAGAAAGATTCCTGGTGACAATCCTACACAACCAAGGAAGATACCCGGTGATAATCCCATAAAACCAAGGAAAATCCCTGGTGACAATCCAGTAGTGCCGAGGAAGATTCCTGGTGATAACCCTATAAAGCCACGGAAGATCCCTGGTGATAATCCCAAAGTACAACAGTCATCTCGTGGTCAAAAAGGTAGTGCTACACCTGCAAAGCCCAAGCGTGGTTGGGAGAGTAAGAACCAAACACAACCATCATCTACTCCTTCGGCTAATCAGAAGAAACAACAATCTAAGCAGAACAGCAAGCAACCGGCGGCTACAACAAATAAGGAGAAACCTTCAGGAAAGAAGAAAAATAGTAGTGAAAATACACCTGCACCTTCTTCAGTTAGTAGCAAGACTCCACCGTCGGTGACTCCTCGTCCAGATTCGGTTAGTCCTCCCAGTAAAGGAGGAAAACATGCCTCTGCTCGCTCAGATGAGAGCACTCAATCTACAGCTAACTCCACCGCTGATAGCTTGCCAGTTACACCCACACCCGGTCAGAAAGCAGTCATGACCCCCCCTAGTAACTCAGGTGGAGGCAGTGCTGCATCTGCCTCATCGATTCAATCACCCATTGTGACATCAGATGTTGTTGGTCCTAAAGTTCCTGATCAGTTATCAAATATGGCCAGTCCTAGGTATCCGTCTCAACGCAATAATGACAGAGAGAGTGCAGATCAACGCAATTCAATGAGTTCACCATCACCTAATAATGTTCAGAGAGGATTTAATAATGCGGCTGTGTCGTCGATTTCATCTCCCACAGCATCATCGATTGCATCATCTCCTCGACCAATGGCACCTCTGGCTCCAGTAGAGCTTCCAGCTGTGTCAATCTATCGAGCAGAAAAGCTGAATGAGATTTTTCGTCACTGTGCCGAGGCACGAACTTCTGCTGCGCCCAACAATCCTCTCCGTGTTATTGATGAACGCACACTACGAGTGGTACTCTATCGCTGGATTATCCGTGCATCTCACGGCTCTGAAACGTTTTTGGATCCTGTCATACCCAGTTGGAATGATGAAGCATATCTCAAAGAGTTTTTACAACGACAATTTATTTCTGAGAAACGACGTCCCGCGCCAGGTGAGGATTCGAGGTACAATGCTATTCCAAGTATTGAGGTGCTACGGGATGCGGGTGCTGCCATGGCTGAGATTTGTACTACACTTGCAAGAGGAGTGGTGGAATTCCGTTCCAAGTGCGAGCAGCAGGTCCCAGCTAATTGGTCTGATTCTGATATTAATGTTGCAGGGATGGAAGAGGGTAGTAATGTGGTCATTGAATGGTCTGGAAAGTCTCGACTGTCGATTCCTTATGGTGTGTTCAATTCACTGGCAAGGCGTTATGCTGGAGATAGGAGTAGATTGATGTCAGCGATATTTTCTGCCGTTCGACGTCATGAAATCATGAGTGCCATTGCCGACCAAACTGACATGGTATACCACTTACCTTTGCAAACTATGGACTGCCTCACAAAAGGTGTTGGCGCATCTCTTGAGACTTACAGTGACTCTGTTTCGGCGTATGGAAACAACTTCTTTTGTGCCATGTTCCCCGATGTGGATGCTGCCTTTGGTGGTCTTCAGCCATTTGCAAAGGACAAGGGAGGTGGTGAAACCATCCTCACTCGAGCTGGGGGCGCCGTGGTCGTTGTTGCACCACCCGAAAACGCCACATCATCTCAGTGCATTCGCATGATGGTTGATATGTCAGTAACTTTCTGTGGCCTGCCTCTTTCATTTGGTGTTGTTTTAACTTCCGACAGCTTTGTCACTAACAACGCGTCGCTTAGTATGGACGACATCAGGGCTCTCGACCCGCGTTTGGTAGGAGATAGAAAGAACTTGATTTCGTTCATTGAGGTGATCCCAGCTGGATGCAGTATCTTTTCCAAGTCAAGTTGTATGTTCCTTCTAATACAGAGTGAAGCTGGGAAGCTTCGTTTTCCAGCCCACCCTGCAGCCATGGATATCATTAGACGCTCTATGAGATCTGACATTGGAATGGGAAACGTTGCTCCTGTGATGTCGACCTTCCCTGCAATGCAAGGAGGAGGACCTCAGATGCAGATTGAAACCAATGCATCTTTCTCTCCAAAGTCTCAACCTCAGTTCGTTAGTACGCCTCAAGAAGCGTCTGTGTCCTCTAACCCTTGGGAAGGAGGAGGCAGTGGCGGAGGAAACCGTGCCGCAGCAGCTGCTAGAGGTCATCGTGGTCGTCTATTTGACCTTGTTGGCGAGGAAGATGTAGGCGAAGAACAGGATATTAATAATTTACTACCTGGAATGCTTGATAGTCTAGATATGAACATGTTTGGAGGCCGCAGCACTAATGATGAAGTCGATATTGAAGCCATTGGACTCGGATTTGGATTGAATGGAAAGTCGTGATAGATTATAATTGGGGGGTTAAAATAGAAGGGGGTTATGATTAGAAGAAGGGTTATTTAGTCTGTAGAGAACTTAGCTTCTTATTTTACTACAAGCAAGAGTACTCATATAACTTTGTATCGTAGAGAGGACATTGGTCTAGCCATATTTGTTTTATTCTGATGTTTATATATAGTTCTTGCTTTATTTTGCAATCGGGTATATCTTTGATATGACATCCTTCGGTCTTTATCAGGTTATATCCTGTCCCACATTTCCCGGCTCCGCATACTGATACTCCATTCTCACCTGCTGGTTCTCATTCATTACATTACATTTGATTGATTGAAGAACAACTCCTCACTTGTATTCAAAATAAAGGTGGAGAGTGACGAGTATCTTGGAAGTATCCTTGACCTCTGCTAGACCTCAGCAACTAGCTATCCATTGTTGGTATAAATCATTGTAACTCCTCTCAGATACAAAGTGTTACTACTGAAACTTGCCTACGCTTTCCTCTCCCCCGGATCGTATATTGTTGCAAGTATCGTAGTTGCATATCCATGTTCATCTTTATTCATCTAGAAAAAGTGGTCAAGTCTAGGGAGAAGATATATCCATAAGTGGTAGGAAACCATAACTACCTCTCCAAACAAAGGTACTATTAACCATAGCGGAAGCATGATTATCAATCAATTGTCATTTGTCTCCTCCCCCCACACATATAGCATTGATTGGTAGTATGAGAATATATACTACTACTATCCCTCCTACTACCTCTCCATATCAAGACAAACACATAGACATCGACGTCAATTCACTTCTTGCCTCTGCTGCTAGAATCAAACTATCGTCAGCCCTTAACTTCCAAACCTAACATTATTACGTGGCTCATCATCTCATCGATCTTTCTCAACCCAACTCAAAGATACTTACTTTCCCATTTGATTTTGCTACCAAATCAAGCAGAAGAAGTGACTGCGACATGTGTACCTCACTAAGAATGGCCACTTATGCATAATAAATGAGCATATAATCTCCATATATATCCAATTGGTATCGGATACCGCATCATCGTTCAGAAGGTATCTTTTTGCAAACAAAATCATCTTCGAGCATCAAACTCTCATGAAAAATGACAATGATGTGTACTGACGACGATATTGCCATAATTTTTCAACTCTGATAGTAGCAACATCGAATTTATTGCTTTCTATACAACACAACAGCATCGATCAACAATCATGAGTGAAGTTCAATCCGGCGCGGTAAGTAACAACGTTTTTGTTCATATCTTGTGCATTTATTTCTTTTGTAAATCATATGATATGATATCTCACAGAACATTGCATCACATCTTTATCATATATTATAGCCCGTAGAAAACAAAAAGTACTCAGAGTACTTCGTCAACGTAGACCCCAACCAAGATGATAAGGCTACTGAGATCAAGCTCCTATCATTCAAGCGACCACACATGAGAGCATTCCATTGTAGTTGGTTCTGTTTCTTTATTGCATTCTTCATTTGGTTTGCAATTGCTCCACTCCTACCCGAAGTTAAGGAAACACTCGGCCTTACCAAGCAGCAAGTATGGACATCTAACATCTGTTCGGTTGCCGGAACTATCTTCCTTCGATTCGTCAATGGTCCTCTGTGTGATAAGTATGGTGCCCGTATTCCCATGGGTATCATTCTTATGTTTGCATCCATCCCATGTGCTTTAACTGGTTTGGTTAATTCATCAGCATCTCTCTCGTGAGTATCTATCTGTTTCATCTTGTGCATATACTCTCTTTTCTCAGTATTCGTTTATGAAAACATATTGCTCACATCTTATGTTCATATAAATATCTCTACTACTATTTCCCCATAACACAGAGTACTTCGTTTCTTCATTGGATTCGGTGGATCTACCTTCGTCATGTGTCAGTTCTGGACATCCCGTATGTTTACCAAGGAAGTTGTTGGAACTGCAAATGCCCTTGTTGGAGGCTGGGGAAACCTCGGAGGTGGTGTAACACAGCTTGTTATGGGCAGTGTTCTCTTCCCTCTATTCAAGCTTGGTATGTCCGCTGAGAAGGCATGGCGTACTGTCTGCATCGTCCCCGCAGTTGTTGGTATGTTAACCGGTTTCATCATCTTGAAGATCTCTGATGATGCACCCAAGGGTAACTACAAGGAAATGAAGAAGAACGGAACCATGCCTGAGGTCTCTGCTGCTGCATCCTTCCGATCTGGTGCCATGAACTTTAACACATGGCTCCTTTTCGTCCAGTATGCCTGTTGCTTCGGTGTTGAACTAACCATGAACAACGCTGCCGCCTCCTACTTCAAGAGTACATTCGAACTTACTACCGAGTCTGCTGCCGCCATTGCCTCCATCTTCGGATGGATGAATCTATTCGCTCGTGGAGTTGGTGGATTCGTTTCAGACAAGGCCAATGCCCGTATGGGTATGCGTGGAAGACTTTGGTGGCAAACAATCTGTTTGATCATCGAGGGTATCATGGTTCTCATCTTTGCCAACACCACCAGTCTTGGACTTGCTATCTTCATCATGGTTATCTTCTCCTCATTCGTACAAGCCGCCGAGGGATCATCCTACGGTATTGTACCATATGTCAACCCCCCTGTTACTGGAAGTATTGCCGGTATTGTCGGAGCTGGAGGTAACACTGGAGCTGTAGGCTTTGGCTTAGGTTTCAGACAATTAGAGACCAAGCAAGCTTTCGTCTTGATGGGATCATGTATCATTGCCTCTGGATTCCTTTCTCTCTTCGTCTGTATCAAGGGCCATGCCGGTCTTGTTACAGGTCAAGATTCTGAAGAAGCAATTGCTGCCTGGAAGAAGATGGGAGGAGCCGCGCCCGCTGCCACCCTAACAGTACCAGAGCCCGATATTGACGCCGCCAAGGACGTTGATGTCGAGAGTGATGGACAACCAGATGAGGAGTTCCTTGCGGCAAGTGGTCTTTCCAAATAGAGGACTAGCCTCTTTGGAGACTTAAATTTTGATAGAGGACTTGATGACTGACCCATCCTCCTTTTCTGTTGTTGGTTTTGCACGGGAGAGATGTCTTGTCGGTCTAGGAACTTGGCCGTTGGGCCGTGTTCCAGTTTTGAGAACAAGTCTACAATTTTGTTCTGTATCTACTACACATACATGCACATACATGTTTAAGTATAAGTAAAATGTTTACCAATCGTACTCTATTCCTATATTTCTCTAACTACATAAGTTTATCTATTTAGTTCATTCTCTACTATTTCTTTGAGGTCTAGTTTCGTTTGCTTCTAACTTTCCTATTCTTTTCCCTGTCCTAAAATTCTTCTACTCCTGTTGTCTATTCCTATGCTTCTACTCTTGTATAATATACCTACTACTCTAACTATCTACTTTCCTACTACCTTTTTGATATATTTTAGTATAGCTGGACTGTGCCGTTGTGTGTGTTGATATCAGATATGCGAGTATCTAACTATCAACACCAACAGATACCCAAGCTTATCCTCTTCACCTCATTAGTATGTTCAATTCTAAAGTTCGGGGGGTATGATACCCTCATCTTGTTCTTTGATAGTAGTGCATTTGTCACCAGTTATAATGTGTCTCCTAAGTCGTACAACCGGCGTCTTTATCAATTCATCATCTTCTGTTCTTATCAATAATACAGATCTATGTATATGATGAACAATGGTGACAGGTACAAGTTTTTCGTAGCTGTACCACAGAGCTTCTTCCTCTGGTTCATACGGATATTCACCGCCGAGTCGTACAGAAGATGAATGTATCCTTTTATATATCGTCTTATTATCAAATCCAGCTCTAATATCGTAACTAATGACGTTTTCCTCCATCGATGAGGATGATGATGATGATGTGGTGTTGTGAATTGCTTGAATGTATCCAGGAAATGTATGCGTTTTGTGTATATGGAGCGTAAACCTCTACAATGGTACTCACCGTTAATTTTCTAGTTGTATATTGATATGGAGGATTAAATGTTGTTTTTACACCATTGATGCAAACTCCAATGATATCGATATCAGTACTTACTTTATTGTAATTAATGAAGATACCAATAATAATAGGAAGTACGATGACAGCTACATTGTATAACCGAACGTACTCTTTGGCCATAATGTTATAACTAATCGTCCTGTTAGTAGTGTAGGCCGGTAGTCCATTGCAATATTGCAATTGATAAGTAGGCCTCCCTGTAATTATTTAGTTGTGACCGTCATGATGTTTTGTAAATCGATCTGGTATTTTGGGGCCAAGCCTTTAACATACATGGTATAGAACTCGAGATACTTGGTGACGGCAAGTATAACAGCTCGACAGTGCTGCCGGCCGCTAAGCCTCACTACCCATCAGACCCCACCATATCTACCATTTACCATAATATCAATAAATATGTACTCAATAAATTATCGACAAAGGCGGAAAGAATGAATGAGATAGAATGATATGCCTTGCCCAATTAAAATTCTACCAAACAGAGTTTCCTCGACATGAAAACTCCATTTTTTCAGTTGGTGAATTATGAATTTGAAAAAGTAGGTGCAAGTTTGTTGACTACAACAACCTTTAGTGCCTATATAATAGCGAATCATATCTCATCTTTATCGATATAATATAATCTACAAAATTTGGTATATTCGCTAGCTCTGGAGGTTATTTATTGGTAGCCTACCAATACATAAAACCAACACCGCCAACTTTCATCGAAATAAATTATCATACCGACCAACAATACAATATGAAGTTACTATCCTCATCCAAGAAGAATCGGCCATCAACTGCGCCCACTAAACAACAACAACAACAGCCGTTGGGAAGTACACAACATCAAATAATAGTAAATAAATCCACTGCTACTACCACAAATACGGAGGAATTATTACAATTAAAACTTGAAAATTCAGATTTGCGATCACGTCTCGAGGTATTAAATAGCGGTACAGATGAATCTAAATCAGAACTATTACAATTATTAGAAGAACAAACATCCCAAACGAACTTATTACAATCAAAGTGTGATGAATTAGCCGCCGGGTTTGTTGAAATTGATAAAGAACGTAAGGCATTGAAAAAATCGGCTAATGATATACGTATTGATGCTTCTAATCAGATTGAAACTACTAAAGAAGAATGTGATAAACAATGTAAGCAATTAGAACGACATTTAGCTATGAGAGAAAAAGAGGTTGAAACATTAGCAGAACGTACACGTGAACAGGAACGTCGGATTGAGGCGGTAGTTAATGAAAGTTCAGACCGACAATCTAAAGTTAATGAGTTGGAGGGCGAATTGGAAGAGTTAATTGGTATGGTTGAGAATGAAAAAGATAGTAAAAAGATGTTACAGAGTGAATATGACAAGGTTGTAGATATTGTGGCCAAGAGGGATGAAGAATTGGAAGAGAATAAGGTGATGGAGCAGAAATTAGAAGGGCAGATTCAGGAATTACAACAAAAGTTAGAAGGTGAACAAACAAAAGGTAAAGGACGGGAAGATCAACTATCAACTGAATTACAGGGTAAGGATGGGGAGATTGCAAACTTACTTCAGGATAAGCAACTTACCAAGATTGAGCATGAGCAGGCTATCCAAACTTTACAAGATGAGTTGGAGGCCCAACGTACTGAGTTTACATCACGGAACCAAAATACAATAGAGGCATACCAGAAAGAAAAGGCTGAATTAGCAAACACCCTCCAGCTGCAGATTGATGAAAAGACGCTAATCATTCAAACACTCAAATCAGATATCGACCTGCTTCAATCAAGTCATAAGACAGTTGTATCTGAAATGGAAGCTAAAATTCAAGATGTCAAGAGTGATAACACTGCGGTGGATAAGCAATATCAGGAATCACTTGATACCATATCTAAATTGCAGGGTGAGATGAAGACTCTCAGTTCTAATAATCAAATTGCACAAGAGGAGTTGAAGGCTACTAATTATCTACTTGAAAAGGAAAGTGGTGAATTAGCCGAGGAGTTGAGCACTACCAAGGTTCAGCTTGCTGATGTGAATGACAAGTTGAATAGTATCCAGAACCAGTATGCCGCATTACAGTCAGAACATACCTCATTGAAACAAGATCATTCTGATAAGGTATCCACACTTGAGAGTGAGATGGAGAAAAAGGCTGAGAATCATGATGAGGCAATGTCTCAACAATTGCAACAAGTAACTGACATTGAGAGTGAACTCAAGGAAGAGAAAGTTGTAAGTAATAAGCTCCGAAATCAACTGAGGGATGTGAACATTCAACTCAAGGAAGGTGGCTCGGCGCATCAGAAGGAGACACGTCTGTTAGAACAGGGATTGGAGAGTGTCAATGAAAGATTATTGGCCAAGGATGAAGAGATTGAATTAATGCGTGCCAAGCATGAGACTGATATTTGTACTTATAAGAATGAGATGGAATCACTCCGGACTGATCATAAGGCACAGATTATCGTTATTGAAACACGTGGTGCGGATATCGTGAGTGATTTAGAAGACGCAATTGATGAATTAGAGAGAGAACTTGCTAATTGTAAGAATGGTAGTGAACAAGAGAAGGAGCGTTTAGTAAGTCAGCAGGAGAAGATTGAATCTCTCACTGCTTATGCCAAGGAACGAAAGGAGGAGGTAAAGATGGTCAAGAATGAGTTGATGCGTGTCAAGCAAACTCTTGAGAGTACCAAACGTGAAAACAAGGATGCCATGGCCAACATTGTTGATGAGTTGCAAAATACACATGCAACACATGAGCAAGAAATGTCTGCCTTGCAAAATATTGTGGAAGATGTTCGTGCTGAGTTAACCTTGTCTAAGGAACGCCTTACTACTGAAGACGGTGAGCTTGCCAAGGTGAAGAAAACTCTGGGTGAGCGAACCAATCTACTTCGGGATATGGTTCAGCAGACTACTGGAAAGTCCGCGTTAGTATTCTTTCATCATGTGAAGTCAAGTGTTCAATATGAAGTCTTGGTGATGTTACTACTTCATTTGAACATATTTTGCTTTGTTTGATTGCTCTTGCAACCAGCATGTACTAACAAACGTTACTGTCGCTCTCTTTCATCTTCATAAACTGTAAAACGCGCATCTTCCAGCCTATCAGAGTGATTATGAACGTGAGCATGCCAAAGTAGCCGTACTTGAAGAGGCTGTTCAATGTTACAAACTCCAGCTTGCTGAGGCCCGTGATGAAGGACAGCGACTCGAGAACGAAGTCCAAGATAAGGACACACATTATTGTGATGCCATTCGAAATGAAAGACAGCAACGAAAGGTCATAGAGGAGGAGCTTGAATCATGTGTTTTGAAGATTGAGGACGCCCGGAGGCAGAGTGCTCATTTGGAGAAGGAAAATACAGAACTCAAAGATAAGGTGTCGAGGCAAGAACGGTATATTGGTCGATTACAAGATAAGGAGAAGTCTGCTCGAAGGTCTACCATGAGCACAACCACTTCAAGAAGAATTACAAGACCGTCTACCGGTGCTCATTCACCAATGCGAGGCAGTCGTTCGCCAGTCCGAGATGCCGCACATCGGGCTCTTCAAAGTAAGCACGGTAGACAAAGTTATGGCTATGGATACTCAGCGAGGGAGAACAATCGACCCAACACTGCCGGATCGAGATTACAAGGAATGGATTTACCTCAAAGCCCGATTACAGATGAAACGAAACAGCTTTGCGGATCTCCTTGCAGATAAGGAGCAGATGGAGAGAGATCTGATGTTAAAGTGTAATAAGTTATGTGTATGTGGTTGGAAGATAGAAGAGGAGAGTATAGCTAGGCATAAAACATTAGGCCTAGAATATATGATGTACAATCTGTCATTATGTCTCAGCCTCATCTTGTCTCATCACAGCTTCGTCGTCATATTACTCATATTGCTTCTGACTCTCTCGATGTGATGCCAACATTCTGCTTTCTTTGTGTTTGTCTGTCTCATGTTCGTGTTGCCGCAAAGAACTGTTTCTCCAATTCAAGCATTTCCTCGTCAACTTCTTCGATTATTTTCTGAGCCGACAAGTCCTCTTTCTCCTTCCTCTTACGCTCCTCCTCTTGGGCCTTGGCTCTCTTCAACTCTCTAGATCTAACCTCTTCATTCTTACTCTTCTTGGATTCTCGTTCTAACAAAGCACCTACTGCTGACTTCTCGTTGTGTTGAGGTTGTGCTAATGAATCACAAACTTCCAACATGCTCACAGTACCATTGGCATCTCCGACTGCTACCAGCTTGCCGCCTCCTTGAGTGTTTCCTTCAACACTGATACATGAGAGGGCGGCATCACTGACCTTGTGGCTGTATGCAACTTCATTCTGATTATGGCTAATATCCCACACGTCCATAACGCCATCAGATCGAGTGACGTAGAAGACACCAGCTCGCGTTGGTGACCAGCACCCAGATGTCAAATAGCTGTTGTGGTACCTGCTTGTAATGATTGGAGTCTTGAGATGGGAATCAGAAGTTAATTCCGCACAATGGTCACAAACATATCCAAGGGGTAGTATTTGTTAGTTAAAGTGCAAAACCATATCATATACACAATTTCTACATCCACACGATTACACATTCTTCTCTTACCTTGAGATCCTCAGTCCATACACGTGCTGACCAATCTCCTACCGTCAAGAAGTACTTTGTATGAGTAGGGTTGCGTTGAATAGAAGGAATGGGTCCATTGTGTTTGCCCGAATCAGCATCAAACACGGTGATACCATTGTTTGTCTTCTTGTTTCTTGTGTTTAATGACAAGACAATGCCTTGCTCAGTGCCAACTAAGAACTTTGTCGGTCCTGCCTCGGTATTGTATTCCAAGCTTGAACCTCCGAGTGTCATTCCACCACCCTTGGAATCAGTGGTAAGGATGAGCGAGTCGATTGGCTCCTCCAACTTTCGTGTATCCCACCATAGCATTTGTCCATCAGTAGAAACAGACACGCATTGATGACCAGTTTTTGATGATACCCAAAAGATATCAGCAACTGGATCATGATGGCTCTTCTCAACTACGGAGGACAAGGCAGGTTGAACCTTTCCATTCGTTCCATTAGGCTGTTTGCGTAGATCGTAGTACGAGATTGTTCCATTGAAACTTCCCGCTACAAGTGTATCTGAAGACTTGGGGTTGTAACGAAGACAACTCAATGGAGATGGTGGTACCAACTCAACGATTGGTTTGTTAGAATTTTTAATGTCCCAAATGTAACTTGAAGATGGTAGGTTGGGATTGTTCAACCTTTCATCTTGAAAGTTCAAGACGGAATATGACACGGCAAGTTTGCCATTGTTTGATCCCTCGGGATGCCAATTGACAGACGTGGCACTCCTCGTGAGTACGTCGCTTGGATCACGAAAGACTGCCAAGCCCTTGGCAAATGGAGATTCAGAGCAATGATCAGTGTCATTGTCTTCTTGGAAATACTCCTCGTAAATGTTGACAGTGTTGTTCTGTTTCATACACCGTTGCACTCGAGGTACAAGAGTCTTCATTGCGAATTGAAACTCCTCATCCTTCTCAACCTTCTTACGATAACGCTTGACATCAGTTTGCTCAGTGGGGTCTACATCCTTGGGCCATCCACCCTCAACATGTTGCATGGATGTATTTTTTAACACTACCCTCTCGGTATTGACTTCGCTCTCGCTGTAGTGTGGAGTGGTGTCGACTCCTGTCGCGGTATGTTTCTTCGTCTCGTATTGTTCGTCGTAGGCATCTGAAGGAAGGATGGATTCTAATATTTCAGTCTCTCCATTGCTGAAGTTGCAATGCTTGCCAAACTCTGAGCGGCGTTTCTGTTGAGTTGAAGGGGAAATGATTAGTAAAGAAAAGAAGAAGACGAGTGAGCTGCTGGTGAGGTCGGTGTTAGAATATATTAGACCCAATTACTTACCGTATACTCAAATGCGACCTCCATTTTATCTACGCCTATGAGTGTCTATACAAATAAATGCCAGTAATGATGTCTATATTTCTGATAGCAATGCTGGGTGGTTGTATTTTCATTTGTGGTGTGTGGTTGTGTTTGTCTCAAAGCAATAATGAGTTGTGGGAGGTACGTAGGTAGCTCTTGAAAATAATACACCACTCTTATCGACTCTCACACATTATCATACCCGCCATCCCTTCGTACGAGACCTTTCGTTGTTTCATCCATATCATCACAATATCAACCAGGCTATCATGAGCGACATGATTGATGATTCCGTATTCACTACAACTTCAACAACGGCTACGCCATTACTAGTTGAGAGGGCAAAAGTAAAAGCTCTCACTAAACAGCTGTCAAGATCTCTTGAGGATAAGAAGCAGTTACAAGATATACTGAAGAGGACGGAGAAAAATCTTGAGATGTCTCAACATAAAACACTTCAATTGCAACGGACCCAAATCAAGAGCGTAAAAGTTGCTAACCAGAGGCAACAAGTGTCTGTTAATCACAAAGATGAAGTGAAAGAGCTCAAAGCTGAACTTTCATCTACCCAGAAAGATCTTGCTGATGAGATTGAAGCTTCAAAGAAGAGAGAACTCAGAGTGCAAAGATTGCAGGAGCAACTAGCTGCTTCAAAGCAACAATCGGAGCAGGGAGACGCTTGTAATAAGCATGAACATAACATGAAGATCAAAACCCTTGTGAAACAAAGAGATGAGCTCTTGCTTGTTGTCAAGAGACAGATAAAATTGATTGAGGTGTTACGGCAACAGAGACTTCATGTTGAGTCAGCTGCAAAAGTACTTGAAGTAAAGTGTTAGGAAGATTTAGCCTTATGGTGTGGATGGCTATATAAGTCTTGGGATTACTCTCTTGCTCAGTAGTTTAACTGATTTGTCTTTTAGTCAAGTCGGTAAAGAACATTTTGACACTCTCATCAACATCTGCAATACTTTCTGATAACATGATCTTGTTCTTGGTGTTGAGTAACAATTGATCAGCGTCATCTTGATCATCTATACACATTTTCAATTCAGTGTAATATTGTTTGACTTGTTCAATCTTTGAAGCCTTATACTCGGCCAGCGATGGAGGTTGAACTGCTTCCTGCTTTTCTCCATCACTCATATCATCAGAGTCATCTTGAACCCCATTGATGACATCTTCGGCACGATAGTAAAGCTTTGATTCAAATAGAGGATTGCCTTTTGCATGTTTGTCATCTGTTAGACCGTTGATCCGTTCCATTCTGACTCTACTTCGTGAAAAGCTCTGGGCCGGACCTATCGATTTGTATCGAGTGCCTAAAGTTGCTCTTTCGGCTGCTTTGACATCAATTACAGTAGATTGTTCAGGAAGTTGCAGTTTTTCTCTTGGTTTACCTCTGCGTTGATGATTATGTCCGCCCCTTCCTCCTCGACTCGCGTTGGGTGGTGGAGCATAGTATCTTCTCTTTGGCACTGATATATAAAATTTTGCATGCACCACTGCATATTCTTTCTTGTTGGCATCTCTCCATTTCAAATAATCATTACTCTGTTGTAATTGGTTCATTTGATTTACTCTGTTCTGATGTCCTTGCTTTTTGAAATCATAGCTTTCATTCTTTGCAAAATATGTAGAGCCAAACGCTGCGGTGTCATCTGCATCATCTCTCATTTCTTCCTCGTTGGCGGCTGCAGGCTGTGGTTGCCGATCGAACTCATCTTCGTCATCATCTTGATTAGCTGCTGCATCATTCCCAGTTGGACGATCTTCTCTCCTTCTATACCCCTGACCAGTGTGCGCCCGTGGATTCATCAGTATTGCAGTATATTGCTCTGGTGATACTTGAGCTCTAAAGAGCTGATTTCTGCCACTCGATGGATGCTCAAGTACTGTTTTCATTGTTCCAGTTGTATAATAAAAGTCAAGCTTTACAATGCCCATATTGAGTCTCTTCTCATAGAATTCCACCCTTGATTCTTCTACACTACCAGTAAACGTCCATCCAAAGGTTGTTGGATCTCTATATGACTCTTGACTAATACGTTGTCCGTCATAATTTGGGCGTATGCCATTGTATCGAGGCGTTGGTGGTGGTGGTTTAGGTGCTCCAGATTCAGTATTACCTGTCGTCAGCTTTACTCTCTTTGCATCATTCAGTATCCATTGGTGCCTCTCATAATATCGGTTATTATCAGGCCGGATTGTTTGAGTGGACTCGGGCTCGATTGGTGCATTATGACAGACCTTTTCTCCATCGAGAAATAGCTCACAAGATAAATTTAAAGGAGAATTGTTTGTTACTTGAAAGAAGAATGCCTGTCCAACTGCCCAATCTGGAACAACAACTGTTGTCCATTGTTCATGACAATGTGCTGGGCCTTCACCACTACGGACAATCTTGCTCAACTTGATGCCTTTTGAATCAATTGTATTGTTGCTTTCATTTGAGGTTGGAATATTATCATTCATTTGCTCACTACTATTCTTTTCAATAGCCATATCCATACTAATCCAATCCTGTTGATTTGTATCTTTTGACACACCTAATGCCTCAAGAATTGCCGTCTTTGTATCTTCTATTGAACAATTATTGCGATAATAGTACCTATCTATTTCCTCCTCTGCTGCTTTTTGGCTGACAGGTGAATCGGGATCTTGTGTTCTAGTATGTACATAATATCTTATCAATCCGCCAAGCGGTTGCTTCCAGGCGCTCTGTTACATATATGATAATATCGAGTAATTGATATTAGAAAACATGAACATAAGATATAAATATAATTTGTATATACCAAACAAACTCACCATAATTCCACCATTCTTTACACGGATTGGTTGCATTACATTATTATTACGCGGTCCTGATGATCTTCGCCGTGCTGCTGTATTGTTCATTCTACCTCCAGCATTATTATTATTATTGCTAACTGGATTATTTCTGTTTCTACGATTTTGCCGATCACCTTCTCCGCTTCTTACCCTTGTACCTCTTCCTCCTACACCGCGGCCAGCACCACCGCCATAACCTCTTTTATGTGCTTGAGGCTTACCCCTTCCACCTCGGCCACGCCCTCTCCCTCGGTTGCCTCTTTTATTTACCATGTCTAACATAATAATATCATCAACAACATCAAACAACCAAACATCAGTTTTCACGTTATGAGAAAACTCTATTTTGTGAAGGAGAAAAAGGATACCGCACTTCAAATAAGCACTCGAAGTCTATCCGTGACTCGAGTGTCAGGTGATGCAATGAATATGTAAGGTACTTATTAGATTGTGATGACTAATAAATGGATCAAATACTTTGGAAACTGTTACTTAATTGGCTGATACATAGAAGCCCAACTTCTTGTAAGTAACTGCATGTGCCCTGAGAGCTAATATAGTAACTACTCCAACTTAACATTACTCAACCTCTTCTCTCAATACTTTGATCATTGTTACATACTTTCACTCTTCAAATATAATGTCAAGAAACTTGTTGACCTAGTAATGGATCAGATAAGGAATCATGAAAAGATTCAGGCGGTGGTATAGATACTTCCTCATCTCCTTCGTCTTCTACTATACCATTATTAGATGTAAGTACATGCTGTCCGGTAGCAAGAGAAGTCATCTCACGAGTAGCCGAGTCTTGAAATCCCACCATTGTCATGAAACTGTAATCCATCAGTATAATGATTGGTAAAATCTCTGTTAATAGAAGCAATAGAAACAAGACGATGGGTAGCCACCCCGCTTGTGGCCTGAGTAGGTCCACATCATGTATGTAGAATATCAAAGAAGATATACCCCATATAATTCTTGTTACACTCCAAAACAATACAACGTTTGTAATCTTGCGAAGTGATTCCTTTGATTGCTGACTTCGGTATGGAAACCCGCTAAACTTTACACTCAAATAGATGTACAAGACAAACACCAAGAAGACTGCACAAAGATTGATACCCGACATTGCCACTGTAACTATACTGCGCACAACCACAACTCCTCTTGATCTTATACCGCCAGCAAATATCAGTATATATAGTATGACTTGTGTTGCATATAAACAAGAGTTGAATATCATGTACCAAACTAGCCATCTCTTTCTCCATGCTATAGAACTCTCTGTGTGAAATCTACTCAGAAGAGAGCATTCTGCCCAAACGAGGGTTAAAAGTATATACGTAGATACAACGATTGCATTTGGTAAGTCAAATAGTACTGCCATACTATTATCATAAAAGGCTTGATTCGCTTCAATGGGCTGCTCTCCATCTTGTTGTGATGATGATGATGTTTTGTTCAATGAATAATGAGCTCTAACATTCGCCAAATCCATGGCAATAACACCAACAAAGGACATTATCCGTAAGAAACATACAGTCCCTGCACTTAATACTAACAATTTCTTCAAATCAAAACTTGGATTAGATCGTCGGAGGAATGTATACTTTCGTTTGGCTAATATCAATGTAAAGCAAAATAATATACCAGCAAGAAGTAGTGATACTGTGAAGAGATCAAGTGTTATGGTAAAAGCTGCTGAATCATGAAGCATTATTAACTTTGTTTGTTTGCTATTAGACTGATGATATAGATATCCTCCTTTCTTGATTCCTAGTTCTGTTATTGGGTATTGCAATTGATGTGTTGTTGTAACCAAGGACATAACTTGTAACGGCGAAAAAGACCACAAAAGATAAAAGTGGTTAATGCGTCATAAATATATGCGGTAGAAACATCATATAACAATGTATTGTTGCCGCTATGGAGCCGTAGGTACTGCACAATCGATCTATCACAACTCTTCTCCTCTCGGAAACTCTCATAAAAAAAAGGATACCTATCGACGGTATTGTACGACACATAATTAGTAGAGTGATAGGTAGGTTAGTTGCTAATAATTGCTAGAGAATAAATTATGGTATATCCTCCTATGGACTGCATGTAGTACGTTTGTATATAACTGAATCAAAAGTTGAGGGCCGCGGAATCACAATATTTGCAAAGCTCTTTGCCACCTCTTATTAGTACAATCCAGAGGTCTTATATCTTATATTAACACTCTGGTACAATCCCCATTAAATTGTCAGATATCAGATGCTACCAATCTACAATTAATATAGGAGAAGATGAACAATAATAATAGTATATCAACACACAATCAAACAATACCAACTACAGTTGGTGCACTTCTAACTGAGGAGTGGACAATCGATCCATTATCACATTTGCCGTCCTTTCTCGAACTAACATTTGTAGATGTTGCACGCAACAGTGGCAGAAAAGCATTATCAGCGGCATGGGGTGTAGGAATTATATGGTTAGAGGGTGTATTAGATCGATTGCACAGATTAGAGAGATTGGTTGATAGAAGACTTGCATTGAGATTGCGCAGTAATAGTGATAGTACTTCATCGTCTTCCACAACATTGGCCGCTACCAAACGATTACTAAACATCATTAGAACATTCACAGCTCATATTCAACGATTACGAATCAAACTCCTTAAAAGTCTATGTCATACATTTCTCAAAACTATCAAATCATTAGGACCAGAAATGCAAACATTAATAATGTACGCCATTGATTATAACTGTATGCATTACTTAGCGGGAGCTACGGCGTGTGAGATGGTGTATGGATTAAAACGTAGTAAGATTGTTAAGAAGACTGCAAAGAGTAATAATGTATTGAATCAAAAGGAAGTAGGTGGTAGTAAGGTTACTGACTTGACCAAGTTTGATAAGACTATATCAGCACTGTTGGCTGCTTTATTGCCGTATTGTAAAGAGAGATGTGATCAATTGTATAGTGAATGGAAAGAGAATGAGGATCAATCAAATACAACCTCAAGTGGTCGGAGTTTAAGCTATCATCGTCCCAACAATCATACCATCAATAGTACAACCAATCAAAACAGGACAACGATTGATTCATCTTTCAAACAACAATTTATGCAAATATATCCCTACTTTCATATGATGCATGAAGGTTCCATCTTTTTATATCAATTTGCATATCTGATGGGATATACACCCTATTGGAGTTTTTCATTACATGCATTGGGTGTTATGCTACGACGGATGACAGTGGCGGATGTTCAACAACAGCAGAAAGAAAAACAAATGAAGCAACAACAGCAGGTACAATCTCAACAACGAGAGGATGGTGCTCTTCCGTCTCCTCCATCAGCGAACACTGCTACCAAGAATACATTACTTCAATCAAAGCAACTTACAATACCACGTCTCCTCAGAGGAGCAGTTCTATTTTCACTTTCCTACACTTTATTATCGGGTTGGTATTCTCATTTCCAACGTGAACTGCGATTACGTCGTCGTCGTTGGATTGCTGGGAATGAAGATGATGCATTATCATCACAAACAGATAATGAAGATGATGCAGGAAGAAAAGCAAAGCTACCAATACCGCCACCTCCCATGCCACCAAATTTACTCAATACCACTAACAATGAGGAAGATGATATTGACAAATGGTCATGTCCAATATGTAAAGACGTACGAATTAATCCAACAGCGTCTACATCGGGATATGTGTACTGTTACAAATGTTTAGTATTACATATACGTCAAAAGGGTGAATATTGTCCTGTAACGGGGATGCACTGTCCTGAAAACAAAGTAGTGAGATTATTTGAACCGACGGCTACAAGTCGGGGTGGTACTAGTTAATGATCAGTGTTCATGGGTAGTGGCAAAAACGATTTCATTACACACACATTATTGATATCTAAACAGAAGTAGCCTCGGGACTTGAAAGAGTAGTGGAATTCTTGAAGCTTGAGCATATATCATCAACGGCATGAACATCAGGAATATCAAGTCCTCTACGAACACGACAATTATTAAGCTTGCTACTCTCAAGTTGAGCCTTGAATTCTACAGCTTTCATCCCGTTATCAAAACGTAAAGCAAACGTCTTAAGAGTTGTTGATGCAGACCAGTCTTTGCATCTCCAAGTATATGCGTTTCCCTTCTTCATGGGTAGAACCTATACAATTTTAGCACAAGATGGAAATGAATAAAGGTACAAGAAATCATATATGTAGGTGCAATGTAAATCACTTACCTCTTCATTTGTCAGCTCACACCTCATCAAGGTGGTCAGGGTTCCAGCCTTGGTTAACTCCATTCGAATCATGCCACAATTGTAACCTTCTTCCAAACATTTGATGAACTGACATGATATGATTACAAATTGATGTATGTAAGCTTTGAGATATTGCCAACGTTCAGTTATTAAATGAAGCTTGAACTTACCTTCACACAGCCAGAGCCTTGTTGCTTCCATTTTGAGTCCACATATTCAAATAGTTTTGCAGACGTGGTGGTATACATTAATTGGTCTTCATCATCTTCACCGTTCACCCTCCTCATCTTCTTTAAAAGAGATTCTTGACGCATTTGAATAATCTCTTGCTCAATTGGATCCTCTTCTTCCTCGTCATCATCATCATCAGAGTCAAAATCTTCTGAGGAGGTACTTTCATTATTCCTTGGCTCGTAGTTCAATTTCCTGGGGCTACCCGTGATGAAACAGGTGTTGGTAGGTGTAGACAAACAGTTGTTTTCTATATCCACGGTTGCAAGACGCCGTCTCTTGGAACTTGATGTTATTAGGCCGCTGCCGCCACGGCGAGGGCTTGTAACATTTGATTTAGGAGGAGTGTCCATATCTTGTGTTACTGCCGCCTTGACGGGTGTGGATGGTGTACTACTCCTAACTGATGGTATACAACTCATTGTACCATTAGTCACGGTGTTAGGACGTTGAGATATATTATCAGTAGTGGCAGCAGTACCAGGGCTATGCTTGCAGACGTTGTCGGTGGCTGCAATCTTCATAGTGCTTTTTTTATAAGCTATGAAGGTTAGGAGATGTGGTTCAATTGATGATATGATGAGAAGATATTTAGAGTTTATGTGCAATAAAGATATATGCCGCCGCCGTATAAAAAAAACAATACGCTTAAAAGTGAACTGACAGAGCCGCATAAATACTAAAAAAGTGAGTGGAATTTTCTTTTCAGTCAGTTTTTGGCGAAAGGTTCACAAGAAAATCAAAAATAGTGATTTTAGTGAATGGAGTGACTGAGGGAGAAGTAGAAGACAACAAGATTGCAAACCTTATAAGCCATAAACTATAAAGATACTAAAATAATATCAAACGCAGCACATATCTTTCTCTATACAGTTTAGTGTTAGCCGCTTCAAACAAGAAAAATCAAAAATCTCGATTTCAAGCCAACCTCAGGCAATGTTTGGCCAACAAGTGGGGGTATGGCATCATGTAGGTTGTTGAATAGTGGTGTTTGGCATTGTATAGGTGTATAACAAGTTGATGAACACTCCCAGCATGATCATAAGTCCATCCACTATACTTTTACAGCCACATGTGGGCAGATTTCATGCCTCAGATCAGGAAAAAATCTTGATTTCCAGCCAACCTCAGGACAAATTTGGCCATCAAGTGGGGGTATGCCACCATGTAGGTGCTACAATAGTGGTTGTTTGGCATTGTATGGGTGTATAACAACTTGATGAACACTCCCAGCATGATTGTAAGTCCCTCCACCATACTTTTACAGCCACATGTAGGCAGGTTTCATGCC
>Ga0214480_100426_pt1 | contig 21484 bp, 18 predicted proteins | sample M1_20Mar14CPVII9_3_FD_165042 | JGI IMG/M metagenome (GOLD analysis project Ga0214480, IMG submission 165042) | Marine eukaryotic communities from Monterey Bay, California, United States - M1_20Mar14CPVII9sort6BwellE17 | ecosystem: Environmental > Aquatic > Marine > Unclassified | place: USA... | reverse complement strand
AGATGCAGCCGGACGATTAATGTTTACACATGGTACTAGTGACTACTTATGTTCAGCGACAGCCGTGACTAATCCTACCACTGGACGAAGTGTTATTATTACTGCGGCACATTGTGTTTATGATGATGCTGCCAAGAAGGTATGTTGTTCTAAATACTGGATCAATGTGTCGTACTTTCTTTCGGTATCTATAATTTGAAAGTGCTCACATCTTATGCACTTTTTTCTTTCTAACAGTTTGCAGATCGATTCATGTTCATCCCACATCAAGATGACGGAGGGTCAGACAGATCTGATTATAATTGTAATAATGATAGTAGGTGGGGTTGTTGGACACCAGCCTTTGCTGTTGTTGATAAAGGATGGAGTGATCGTTCATGGCCCAACAATATTGCCTGGGATTATGCCTACCTTGTTGTTAGTGATGTGGGATCTCATCTACCCACTAATCCCAATTTGGCAATGGATCAGGCACTCCCAGCATTAGACATTACATTCTCACCACCTCAAACAGGTAACAGGGCTACCGCACTTGGATATTCGGGTAATAGAGATCCAGATTTTAGACATTGTGTTCAGAGATTAGATAGAGCGGCATCTAGTAGAGGGGGATACTTACTTGATGATTGTGAATTGACTGGAGGATCTAGTGGAGGACCGTAAGTATTTTCAATATCTCTCTTTCTGTATTAGTCATCTATCTTTATCATTGATATATATCTAACGACAACGACACCTTGCCTGTATAAATTTGTGTTCTAATAACAGATGGTGTCGAACCTACCCAAATAATCAAGGTCGCTGTGAAATCTTTGCAGTTAATTCATATGGGCCATCAAGACGATGGTTTTGGGACCCATATTACATGGGAGGTCCACAACTTCATGACAACTCAGCCGAGTGTTTATATGAGTTTGCCATGCGTGTACCCATCTCACAAGCAGGTAGAGGTGTTGTTGTTGATTATAACAGTAACAACTGTTTGGCATCGTCTTATACGAATTCGAATGGATCTACTAGGACTTTACCATCTAGTACTCCTAACCCAACACCGGCTCCAACGCCGAATCCAACACCGGCTCCAACACCTAACCCTACGGTAAGCAGCTGAAATGTGATCTTTGTTATATCGATTCGTTATCATATGTATCCTAACATCTCTCCCCCCTCCAAATAACTAGCCCGCTCCTTCTAAAGCTCCATCCTCAAGCCCATCAGAAGGTCCAACGTCAAGCCCATCGTCAAGTCCATCTAATGCTCCATCGTCAAGCCCAACATCTACCCCAACAGTTACCAAAGCTAGCGGCGGTGACGGCTTGCCTACAGGAGCACCACGAACCTCCTCACCTTCCAAATCTCCGACGACTCCAACCCCAGAACCGTCTGTATCGCCTTCAAAGGCTCCTACCTCCAATCCGTCATCATCGCCTTCAAAGGCCCCGACAAATGAGCCTACGCCTCAGGTATGTATGGTACTTTGTTTTTCATTCTCATATTCTCTTTCTATTTCTAATAGATACTCATATGATGTGTACTAATTATACTCTTCTTTCAATATCATACATAGCCAACTCCAGTTGTAACACCAAGCCCAACCCCAGATCCGAATTGCAGTGGAGCTTTTCGCTTCTTCTTCGTATTGACAGGTGTGTGCTAAAGAACATAAGCATATGAAGTATCTTAACTTATTTAAGATACTTTTCAAAGTATTGAGTCATTTGTCCGAGTTCTGTCCAAGGAAAGTAAAATACTGTGTTGATGTTTAGAATAAGAGAATAGAGAGTACTAGCAGTTATTGTAGAATCTAAACGAATGAATGTTGTTTGCAATACCATATCATCTCTCCTGCCGCCAGTTAGTTAGTTATGTCGTATCTTAAATCTACGTTGTATCGCCACTTCCGCCTGTCCCCCTGAGTTGTTTACCTACCCCCCCTCTCAATTGTTGCAACTATTACGCTCACCTTCTACTTCAATATTCAACCATGAGCAGCACCACCGCAGCATCATCTGCTAATACTACTAAAACAATCGTCATTACAGGCGGCCTTGGTAATCTCGGCACAAAATTATCTCATCATCTCCTCTCAACAACATCAGCATCTTCCACATCATCACAATATAAAGTCTATCTAATCGAGCACCCAAACTTTATCTCACCCAAATCAACTAAACATAAACATCCCGATGCTATACTACTGCCATGTGATTTAGGCAATCCATCAGCAGAGCATGCTATTGCAATAAAGAAGGCATTAGAGGAGGCAGATTGTCTTGTACATTTCTCAGCCGTCAACCCATACCCCAATGCAACATGGAGTGAGAGTGCACAGAGTATGGATCACGTCTTTTATATCTTTCAATTGGCTGTTATTTGTAAAGGTAAGTTTATATATTCGATGAATTTAATGCGGTGTTATGCATTGTTGTGTTCTAATCTTTGTGTTCTACATGAATAAAACAAAATCTACAAATCAATCAACAAAGTACAAAGAGTTATATTAGCATCATCAAATCATGTAATGGGAGGATATAAAGATGATCAAAACCACGGACCACAATCAATATATCCATCATCAGATCCACGATGTGGTACTATACCATTAAACTCATCATTGATTGCAACAAGTGGTGATGCCATTGCCTATTCTACTGCCAAATTGGCAGGTGAAAGATGTGCTATTAATCTTGCAAAGTTATATGGAGACACTACAACATTTGTAGTTTTAAGAATTGGATGGTGCCAACCTGGAGAAAACAAACCTTCTACATTAAGTGCGGCTGGATCTCCTCCTGAATTCTTATTAGAGGGAGATGATAGTAATAATAATACAATATCAAATGAACAAGCAGAGAATGATAAAAAGGATGAACGGTGGTATAAAGGAATGTGGTTAAGTAATTCCGACTTTTTGAATTACTTTGAAAGTGCTATTCATTTAAATGTTCCAACCACCGAAGAAGAAGGAGAAGAGGGAGGTGTACATAGAAATGTTAGGAAAGGATATGTATTGGTCAATGCCATGAGTAAGAATGAGGTAAGAGAAAGAGAGACATGAACTATGACGTATTGATGTGCATATGATATGATCTAACTTCTCTTCTTTCCTTTCATCGTATTAGGGTGCTAAGTGGAACCTGGAGGAGACTGAGAAGTGGCTCGGAGTTGTTAGTACTGATAATTCCATGGCTTGAGATGTACAGGTAAAGTTAAAAGCGGAGAGAGTATGCTGGGAGGAGGAGAAAAGAGGGGAAGGTGAAAGACGATATGGCCCTGTCTTTTGACACACTTCTTCTATCTAAACTAAACACCTATGAACCATCGTACTGTTTAGAGATATGATAGAGGTTTTAATGCAAGATAATTTCACCGGTATCCTTCACTCAAAATTCTCAGATCTTAGATCTTGATGTTGATCTACCTAATCCTGGCCAGTGTGAGCTCCTTCTTCCGCCCAAATATCAATAATAAACACAATAATACAACCATTATACAATCATGAATGAAGTAGTATCAATAATCCTATCAGAATTCTACGAGAACAACTCTTCCCAAACAATAACCACCACTTCGAAAATCCTCACCAAACTTATCCGCAATGCCTCGAATCAAGATGGTGCAAGTAACCAACAACAACAAAAGGATTATACAACAATAAAATTATCCAATCCAAAGATACAACAACATATTGTACAAGTTGTTGGCGCGTTGGATATATTGGGTGCTGTGGGGTTTCAACAAAGTACAATCAATTCGGATAACATCAATGCTAGTCAAGTATTAAAGTATACTCCTCCTGTTAGTACTTCAGTGGGCAATGAAGCAGCAGTGGAGGAACGTAAATCATTGATTGAAGCAATATGTACCAATCTTGAACTAAAGATCTCCGAATTAAACCCCCCTACAACCTCTAATTCTCAACCACCACCAGCTTGGTCACATAAATCAACAGCAAATTCAACTGCCAAACACTCATCCTCCACCACCTCGACCAACTCCAAAGATGAATTCCTATCAAACAAAGAACGTCAAGAACGCATTACTAAAATCAAAGCCCAGAAAAAGGCAGATCGTAAAGCACGTGAATTAGCTAAACAGCGTTGGCAGGAAGATTCCGAACAAAGAAAATTAGTACAGAAACGTAAAGAAATATCAATGAGGAATGAAAAGTTAGTTAAGAATAGTATGGGTGAGATTGTTAGAGATGGGGAGGTTTTAGATGTTAGGGTTAGTTCTGTTACTGGTGGTGGTGACGGTGGGGGTAAGAAGGGAGGTACGATACTACCCAAACCATTCCAAACTGCAGCTACTAGCATGGAAGATCAAGATGCACAAGCTAAACGACGTCAATTAATACAAGAAACAATGAAGGATGATAGTTTATCTTCGAAAGAAAAGCAGGCAAAGATACAATTGTTGATGAGGGGTGAAGATAATGTTGGTAATAGTTTGAGTAGTAGTGGTGCTATTGGGAATGCCAAAGTTGCTACTACTCCTCCTTCTGATAAGAAGGACACCGCTGCATTTGAAGATGATACGATGGGGATGATGTGGAAAGAGGATGAGAGGAAACAGCCTCCCGAGACTGCCGCCGCTAGTATGAAACAAGTACTCTCTACTCAACCAAACAATAACAATGATCTAAACACAACACGTAGTAATAAAGCAACCCAACCATCCAAGGAATGGATACAATTCATTCAACAAACACCACGATGTGATAGTGCCGAGAATATACGTTCAACTTCTGTATTTTATAATAAGTATGTATCATCGACTGCTGCTGAAGATGATTTGGCAGTACCCAATAAGTGTTTAAAGCGGTTGTTTAAGGAATTGGATGGATTGAAGAATGATCTCCCGTCTGATAAGAATTGTAGTATTTGGTTACGTTTTGATGAAGGTATGTTTTATAGATTGTGTTTCTCTATGTAGCTGTACGTGACATATGTGTGTTCATGTGATATATATTCTAACTTCCCCCTCTTCTTTACCATTATAGAAACTCCTCAATATATTCGGGCACTAATTACGGCACCACTGCCTGGGCCTACTCCGTATTCGGGTGGGGTAAGTCTGTCTTATCCTTTTGTGCATATCATATGAGCAAAAGTTTATACATCTATACATAGGCTAACTTCCACCCTCCTATTTCAACCCTCCAACCTCAACACATACTCTAGGTCTTTGCATTTGACATATACATCCCAAATGACTATCCAAACACAAATCCCAAGGTGCAGCTATTGACCACTGGTGGTGGTCGTGTACGCTTTGGTCCCAACCTTTATGCCGATGGGAAGGTTTGTCTATCATTACTTGGTACATGGGAAGGACCGAAGTGGAATAGCAAGCATTCAAGTTTATATCAAGTGCTGATTTCGATTCAAGGATTGATTCTGGGCGTGGGTGAGTTTAGTTATTGATCTTATTATCTTCTGTATATCAAGCATATATCTGAGTATCTAACATATAACATATCCCCCTCTATCCTCAGAACATCCATACTATTTAGAACCTGGACATGGAGGATGGGAAGGCACTGTAAAGGACGGAGACTTCCAAAGCACGGGTCATACATTGTCCGGGCAGACAGTAAAGCAAGAGATTGGTGTGCCATTACAAGTTGTGTTATATGAGGATGTACTTCGTGTCGGTACTGTCAAGCATGCAATCGTCGAACCCATCAAATCATCTCTACACCGATCAACATTGACAAAGATGAGCAGTGGTACAAACAATTTAGATGCCTTTAGCAACATTATTCAAGCCCACTTTTATGAGAATAGGCAATCCATCTTGACAGAGGTTAGGACGTGGACTGATGATAATGCCTTGGGTCGTAATCGTAATAGTAGTAAGGCAGTAGCAATTGGTCAACGAAGTGCATCACTTCTCGGTCAAAGTTTATCGGGTAGTGGAGGAGTATTTCATATTGATCAACTCCAACCTCTCCTTCCGAAATTAGAATCTCTATTGAGTAAGGTATCAATGCCAAAGCAGCAGATTAGTAGTGTTGATAGTTCTCTTGAACATGCGGCTGCTAAACCTCCACCAGAGTTAGATTCAAAGATGGATGAAGATAAGGAAGAAGAGATGAAACCGGCAGCAGCAAAGAAACCCGAGATACGCAATCCATACAAGAAGAAACCAAACGTGCCAGTGGATCCAGTTGAACAACGTCGTCAACAGATGCAACAAGCCGCGGCCAATAGTGATTTCATCTTAGCCGGGAAACTACAAGAAGAGATTAATCGTTTAGAGGATTTACAAAAGAGTATGAATGTGGCCGCGACCAATGGTGACTTTATCCGGGCTGGGAAGTTACAGGTACAGTTCAAGGCACTTACCGAGGGTGCCAGTCACCACCATCCAAAGCCTGCACCGAAACCTTCAGTTGCGGCCGCTGCTGCCGCTTGGAATAATGAATCAAGTGACGAAGATGAAGACTCGAGTGGTAGTGAGGATGATGACAGTAGTGACGAGAATGAGGAGATGGATTGGGATGAGGATGGAATGGGTGGACCACAGTTTGGTGGTGGAGGCATGGGCGGAATGGGCAGCATTCCCTCTATTCACCCAGGTGCTCATCAACTTGCTAGTGGTATGGTCGGTATGCCAATGGGGCTTGGGAAGAATGTGTTTGCACCGCCAGGTTACAAACAAAAGCACATGCCCAAGACACATCCTTCTAAATGGGGACAAGGCTATACCCTAGCCTCCACTTCTTCGGCAACATCTGCACCCTCAGCCAATTCAACCGAGGAGGATAGTAAAATGCCAGCAGATCAAACAACAAAGAAGACAACCATCCCGTTAGATCAGCTATGTCGTTTGAGAATCCGTTTACCTCAAGACAAATCAGTAGTTGAAGAATTCAATAAGAATGATTCCTTGAGTGAGGTATACCGCCGATTAGATCATCTCGTGCCTAATCAGAACAAAACAAATAAGAAGAACACCATTACTGGACCATCAGCCCAAGGAGGCGGAGCCTTCTCACAACCTCTCTCGTCTGCTGGATTCACTCTCCTTCTTACACGTCCCAAGATGGAGTTTAGTAAAGAGATGCATGGTACCAAGAGTCTCGATAGTCTCAATCTTGCTCCCTCGGCTACATTGACAGTCATGAAGTGCAATGAGCGTGGTATTGTGTATCGGGGTGAGGTGGAAAGCCGCTTAAACGAAGCACAGGGCGATGCCATGGATGTGGAAGGCTTGACGGTAAGCTTAGATGACACATATTATGATTTTCTTGTCTGCTCATATACCCTTCTCGCATCTTTTTTCAACAACTTGCTAATTCCAATACATTAGTATGAAGGGTTAATGGAAATTACAGAGCGTGTGGGCAAAGCAGGACCAAAAGAAGGAGAAGCCTTCTTAGCTTTGACCACTGAGGAGTATGAAGAACACACGGAGAAGATTAGTCCATCGTCATACTTTGCAGAGTTGGATTCTGCAATGGATGAAGTTGGGGAAGAAGATGGTAGATGTCCAATCTGTTTGGGTAGTTATGATAAGTTGGAGGAGGAGACATTGTTACGAAAAGTGAACAACTGCGGGCATACTATGCATGAAAGTTGTTTACGAACTTGGTTGGCAACAAACTCGTCTTGTCCTCTTTGCAAGGAAGGATTGAGGGAAGAGGTTGGCAAGAAGAAGATGAGTGGTTATTGAGATGTATTGGGGAATTACAAAAGCAAAAGCCTCAGGTTGATTATGCTATTATTAGAGGTGTAGATGTATCACTAGTAAACTGAGCTTTATATACACTCTGAATGACATATGCAATTCTCATTTAAGCTTGATGTATATCTAGTAACTATCGCTAGTCTATGATTATTCCTCTTCCCCTCTACTCAAACCAGGCCAGGTGTCTGCCCTTCGCCAATAATCATCATGTCTTCCACCATAGTAACTACCCAATATAGAATCCAATACTTCTGATGATCTTACGGCATTATCTGCTCGTGCAGGAGATCGTGCCAAGTCATCTTTCACCACCTCATCATCTTTAACATGTCGTAACTCATTAACAACAGCTTGTATTAATGGCTGTGCAGGATGTAACGGTGCATCGAATTCTATTGTCTTGATCAACTTGCCGTTCATGTCTAGTATGTCAATCGGTAGTCCTGATCCCATTCCTCCCAGACGAATCGATCCTTGATTACCCGTTATAATAAGCTCATCTATTTCTTCTTTTGACTCGTCTTTGTTTGGTGGTGAGAAATCCCAAGTACATTCAACAGTTGCACCCTCAGAACTGATAGTTGACCAACTACATTCACCAATCATTGCAGTCATATGAACATAATCTTCCACCAATGAGTATGATTCACCTTTTCCCTTTCGTAACACATTACTCTTGACATTTAAAATGGGGCCGAAGAGGTAATCGAGTCTATCAAGTACGTGACATCCCATATCCATTATTAACCCACCTCCACTATACTGTGCATTTAATCTCCATGGTATATCATTACTACTTTTACTACCATTATCATCTAATCCCCGAGCTAACGAACTACCAACCTGAGTATACTTTACATTCACAATCTTATCACCAATAATCCCATCTTGAAGTAGCTTTTGTAAAACTTGTGTACGTTCATGTGCTCTAGAAACATAGGCAGGGTAAAACTTAATATTCCTATGTTTTAATTCATCAATCATTGCATTCGTTTCCCATGCACATCTTCCACACGGTTTTTCAACGTATACTGCTTTGATTTTGTTATTGTTAGTTTTGGAAGAGGAAGAGGAGGGGAGTGTATCAATTGCATTGCAAAGTGAACGTACATTTTCTAAATGAGCCCCGGGCGGTGATGCTATATAAATAGCATCTAACTTTCTACCTTGTGATGACATATCATGTATCATATCTTTAATATTGTCATATCCTTTAATCGAATTGCATACATTTGTCGGTAGAATGTGTGCATTAGTTTCTATCCACTGACGTGCTGCATTGGGCGTACGTCTCATGACCGCAGATAACGTCGATCCATGTGATTTGTAAAATGCCGGTCCGGATTTGATTGTACAGACATCTCCTAGACCGATGATTGCCCAGTGTATCATATCATTATCATTATTGAAATTGATATCATCTGATGAGGATGTCATTTGATGTGCAGAGATTGAGTTTGAATGATGGACGACACTAACAAAAGCCAAGGCGGTCGGTATCAAGTGTGAAAGAAGAAGTAATACTACTGATATATTAGTATGAAGGAAGGTCATCGGTTATAATATAATATGGGAGACGCTCCTCCTCTTCTTTGATTGAATAATAATAATCAAGCTCAAAGCTCAAAATAGAAAAGCGGAAGTGGCGATGCAACGTAATACGAATCCTCTTATACTTACAATGCTCGTATGGTATATCCACAGTGTATATGATATATCCTCCTTTCTTATAGTATATCTCCTATCTATTTAGATGGTATTGTCTAGTTATAATCTCTTGTACATACAAATATAAGGGATAAGACGCTGAAGATACCTATAATAATGAGACGACAATACTGGGCCATCATCTTTGCAAGCATCTTCATGGTGATATGGTTCATTTCATTGATAGTAACGACGATGTCTCTTGATAAGGTTATTGCTTCATCATCAATACCATCTGCTCCTAGCTCAGATGATAGCAGCAGCCATCAGGAAAGACAGAATGATATTGCAATAGATATTCCTGGTATAGAATTGCAACTTTCTCCACACGATGATGATGTTCCAATACAAGTAGTATATACAAACTATACCACAAATCTATACAACAAACCGCCAAAAGACATAGTACTACTTCTACATGCTTGCAGTCATTCTGCACTTAAATTCTTTACATCATCACCGAATTGCAAATCATGTATTGGATTATCAGAGGAGTTACGTATAGTACGGTTGGTTTTACAATATGGATACATGCCAATAGCTATATCAAGTATTAATAGAGTGAATGGATGTTGGTCTAATAAAGATATACCAAGGATAGAAACTGTATTGAGTTATTGGACTGAACGTAACGAACATCAGAAAGTGAAACATCCAGTTATTTATGCAATTGGCCATCAAGCGGTGGATCATAAGCATCACAATTACTTGTTAGTAATATGGTTGATGGGGCATTAGTTATGGTCATGTCATTATCAAATAATATTGTAAAGAGGTTGATAGAGCATCCGAAACCGCTCTACTTGGCACCAGCCACGAGATACAAACACACTCACGAGATGTGAGCAAAACTATCACGATCTTATATCTACTACATCAACAAGTAATAGAATGAAGGAATACATTAGATTAGATACAACTACATGCAAATCAATACCAGTAACCGCGCCCTACTTAATACAACGTATACCACACATGACAATGAATCATGCAAACCATCTCATACAACTATTAAAACAAGCAAATCATATAGACAAAATAACAAACATGTTATTAGTTGATCCAACTAAGTCAAATTGGAGAGATATACTAATACCAAATATGAATGGTAGCGCCAATAAGAAGACTTATTGGCTAGGTTTATATAATTTGCAACCTGGCCAATCACAAGTAGCAAAGGCGCTACATCGTGCATGGGCATATCATGAATATTGTTCGGAAGTTGTTTTACCCGCTTTGAGATTCTTTGAAGAGCATTCTATGATGCATTAAAGGTTTAAGAAGGGATCGTTAAGAAGTCTGTGTATCCTCCTTCTGCTAGTGCTAGATGAAGTATATGCTGAGTTGTGACTTGTCGAACTAGGATAACTAGCAAACGTATCTAAGTAACACGCTATTCATGATCTCGAGCTCATATACATTATCATTACATAAAACTTTTAGTCACTAGGCACATTAGAGTCTCAAAGCAACACACAAATATCAATCCCCTCATAATCTGCACTACTACTTCTCTGAAAGATGCCTAATCTTTCAACCCCAACGGATCCTCTGGAAGTTGCATGGCACATCTCTTCTTGTCCAAGTCAACCTCACACGTTGGCCACATTCTTGTACAAGATGGCAGCGGGTCATTACTTTCACTTGATAATACATACTCTAGTCCCTCACTACTTCCACTCGAGGTAATAGGAAATGAATGACGAGAAGACCTTGACTTACTCTTGCTCCTTCTCCTACGGGAACCACTTCGGCGGCGTGAGATACTACGTCTTGATACCTTCTTCTTTATCCTCTCGGAGTCATCTTTCATCTCTTCTTCAACGATATCAGGTTGAACTGTACTACTGCCGCTACTTTTGTTATTTCCCACCATTGAAAAGATGAATGATGGGATAGCACAAGGCATACTAACTCCTTGTTCTCCATTCATCAATTTGACACCCACAATTGCCTTAACAGTCGATGGTAATTGAATATACTGCAATGATATACAATTCCAAAAGGCATTAATACCAATAGTTTCCACACTGCCACTTTCCTCCTCCTCACATAACTCAACCTCACTTAATGATTCACAACCGTAGAATGCCTCATATCCAATAGCACGAACAGTAGACGGTACCTTCAGTGACTTTAATGCCTTACATTCATAAAAGGCACAATCCATAATCTCTTCCAATCCATTATACATATTCAAACTTTCTAACGCCTTACATGATCTAAATACCGATTGTTCAATAACCTTCACAGTCGAGGGTAAGTCCATTGATTGTAATGATATACATTCCATAAACGCACCTACTTTAATTTCTTGTATACCCTCCCATAAATCTACTAATTGTAATTGTTCACAGTATGCAAATGATTCATTACCAATAATTCGGACTGTGCCCGGAATTTTTATCTGTTGTAATGATATACAGTGACTAAATGCTTGATTTTCAATAACTTCCAATCCAACACTTAGTTCAACAACTTTTAGATTTGTACAATCATAGAAACAACCCACACCAATAATCTTAACACTTGATGGTAACTTAACACACTTTAAACTATTGCAATTATAGAATGCTTCCTTTTTAATAATCTGTTGTTGTAATATATCATCGACAAATTCAATATGTTCAAGATTTGTACAGTTTTTAAATGCCTCATTACCAATTTCAGTAACAGATGATGGTATTTTAATGGCGGTTAATGAGGTACAGTTGTAGAAGCATCCCCATCCCAGTTGTGTTAAGTTACTCTCTCCTTCTTCTTTGGTCGATTCTTCATCATTATCACTACCAAATGTAACCTCCACTAAACTAACACAACCTCTAAAAGCAGCATCATCAATAATAACAACACTATTCGGTATACATACACGTTTTAAACTTTTACAATTACGAAATGCACGATCTTGTATCTCCACCAATCCATTATTCAAAGAAACAACCTCTAATGAAGTACAATCATAAAAAGCAAATTCAGGTATAACTTTTATTGTATTTGATATTGTTAAATGTGTTATATTCTTGGGAATGGATTTGGTAGGTTGACCATTGTAGTGATAGTGGATTGGACTATTGTCGGTGGTAGTATCGCGTGATCGTGATCGGGAGAATGCCTCGGCTATTGGATAGAGTGATCGTTTGGATATTAAGGATACACCTGATGGTTTTATTGTCATTCCGAGGAGTTTGCCCATCTTGGATACTATTATTATTGTCTTTTTGTTCTCGACGGCAGCAAACTGATATAACTGTAAAGTTTGCAAGTGTAGTGGCGGTCCGTAATTTGTGCACAAGATGTGTCTACTTCTCTATTGCAACAACTCAGCGGCGTAACACTTTGCTATCAGTATCACCCTCGATGCTATGTAATTAATTGACTATGGCGGCGTCTAATGTTGTTGTAATGGCAAAGCGGCAGCGGCGCGCAAAGCAAAGGTGGTGTCAAATTTAACAATAATTGTTAGACCGTATAACGTTCTATCGCCACTACATTATCTCGCGACCGCCACGGAGTAGATATGCAGCTAATATGCTCTGCTTTATTGTATCAAGTTGAATAAGCCTTAGTAGATATGGCACACTATTGCTCTACTGACCGATATATATTATGCGATTCGGCTATTAGCTGCAATAGTACAAATATATACTATCAAAATCTACCACAAATCAACAATACCAATTTGCAATTCTATTTGCAACACAAACATACAAAATAAATATGGGCCTATCAGATGAACTAGAAGCACTCCGTGCCAAAGGATCAGTAAAACAAAAATCCTCCCGTCTATCAATAGAAGTTACCAAACACGGTTCCATAACAACACCTGAATCCATCGCCGCCTCACAAAAACTCAAATCTGCAAAAGAAAAGCAAGCATTAGAAGATGCCAAGAAATCATTACATCATGGTGCCTCTGGACGTATGGATTTAAATTTATTATATAAAAAGTTAATTGATGAACAGCGTATGAAAAAACGCGAGGCTGAATTGAATTTGAGAGAGTGGAGGAAGGCACATGTTGGTAAGAATAAGGATGTAGACGGTGGTGAGGAAGGTGGCAGTAGTGTAGAAGATGGGGATATGCCACCCCAACCACCTGATGCTCCATTCGATGAGGAAAGTGCATTCAATATCCAAGCATTGGAAATGTTACCAAAGCATATTATTGATGCATTAAAAACAAAGTATGATACTGATAATCCAGCATTAGCATTGGAACAGGCTTTAAAAGAAGAATCTAGTATTGAAGAGGACGGAGAAGAAGGTAGTGGGGGTGGTGGAATGTTGAAGAAGTTGATGGAGGTTACTGCATTATCTGATGAAGAAGGTGTTAGTGAAGCTGTTGTTAGGGCCAATAGTACAGAAGAAGATGGGGTGGATATCAAAGTAGAAGAAGCAAAACAGCTGCCGGTGGAAGAACAACCATCAACTGAAGATGATGAGTATGTCAAGGTACCATCACTGTCCAAGTCTAAACCAGATTTATCAAATATATCAAATGAAGATCGTATACAAGCCACAAAACGATTTTACAATACTCATACACAAGAATATATTGATAAAGTTTCATCTCAACCAAACTTAACACCAACATCACATCGTGATACATTCCTAACACAAATTCAAACACAACAGAATCTTATTAATGCAAATGATACAATAACTATATTAGAATTGGGATGTGGATATGGACGTGATACGAAGTACTTTTCAGAATTGGGACATGTAGTATTAGGTATAGACTACTCTTACGAAATGCTCAGTCATGCAAAACAAATATCGCCAAAGGCACATTTTCTGAATATCGATATACGTCAAATTAAGAACGTATTAGTTGATACAAGTATAGATGGGATTTGGTGTAATGCTACATTACTTCATTTACCAAAAGATGAAGCGATGGATGTATTAAAGGCAATATATGTTGCCGTAAAAGTCGGTGGTGTACTGTTTATTAATTTCAAGGTCAAGAATGACGATAATAATAATGAGAATGGATCGGGGGAAGTCTTTGAGGCTGATGAACGATATACTGATATTAGAAACAAGGAGGAAGTTGATATAAATGCAGATGATACACGACGCAAGTTGTATTCATACTATACCAAAGATGAGGTGCGTACATTATTAGAAAGTTCAGGTTGGGATATATTGGAGATTGTTGAGGATGATGATTTAAGAAAGTCAAGTGACTATGTTGAGCATTCATGGGTATATGCATTTGCTACGAGACGAAAAGAGTAGCTGTAAAAGCACATCCTATCCGCCCAAGGACGACAAAGTATTAGATGAGAGATGGAGAGATATACCTCGAACTAATTATGTGTTTATGAGCTGAAAGTATAGACTTAAACTTACTATCAGTAACACAATAAGGTTACCATGTACAACTAATAGATATGCGCCTGTTTATACCTCTCCCCAATATCTCCGCCGACAGTTCATACATCAAGCAAAGTATCCACTCATCCCATAATAAGATTGTATGCAAATTTACCCGCATAATAAACGGTATACCACTCTCCGAAGTGGAACCACCCTCCCATAACTCGTTTCTTAGCACCACTATAATACCCCATAGCCGTTACTCCCCGTCCCAATAACACAACTGCACTACCATAGAATGTTTCTGTTGGATAACTAATCATTGCAAGTAGTGCTATTGGAAAGTAGCAACATAAGAATTCGACATTATTTTGATGCATCCGTTGTACACACATGTAGGAATCTACTTGTTCTGCTGATAGGTTTAATGCCTTAATTCTATATTACCATTATCATTATTATCGAAATTGATTGATAGTAGTAGATGATGTGTTAGTAAGTTATATGGCAATAGTATTATCTTTGCAACATCAACACATATACACATCAAAACATATATATGACAACTCACTCAGAATCTCGAGGATATAAAGTCGGAGGTTGAATACCTTGAAGTTTACAAGTTAAAAGAGAGGTGATCTATTGTTAGTATCGTGGGTTTGCAAAGACAGTCAAATAAAGGCAACCAAACATCAGATTCAACATACTAAAATTACAATTTAGACAAGCATACCTGATTTCTTACGAGCAATTGCAACAAAGATTGCAAATATCAATTGCTGTTGAATCCACAATAGGACAAGGATGGCCATGCATTTACCATGCTCTTGAGTAAGATCTATCGACACCATGATTGTTGTTAGACTGTATGATGATATATATATGGATGTAAGGATTTAGTTGCTGAGCTTTGGAATGAGTATAACGTTGTATCGCCAACAGTGTCTATTCCCACTCAGTCTCGTGGATATCAATTGATTAGTAAATAAAGTGGGGTTCTATAAAGAGTCTCGAGGTAAATGAAGAATTGGGATTACTTGTAATAGAGAATCGATGTTGTTATCTTATTCGTCAAGTCTGTCTAGTTGTATGAGACTAATCTGAATCATCCGCCTGCTTATTCGTCATCTTCTCGGTAGCATCTGAATCATGATCATCCATATCATCCTCCGTAATAACATCGTATTCCAAAGCAATATCAAATCGAGAACTTGGTGCACCGCTGTAGATATAGAATGAAACAAGAGAAGTGACGAGTAAGAAAGATCGATCTCATGGTATATCCAAACGAACACTCCATAACCTAAGACTGAGACTCTTACCTTCCAACGTACTTGACAAATCTCATCGTACCCGGATCACGATATACAAGTGACAATGTATTATTACTAGCCGATACACTCAACAATCTTGTATCATCTTCATCATCATACTCGGCATCCCGTCCACTGTCATCATCCTCACCACTTTCATCAGCCGCAATGTAGCATTCAAATCCACCAACATCTCCCGATTCCCAAATAGCATCATCATCTGATCCTACCAACTCGTTCGTTTCCTCATCAAATGTACATTGTTCACCATTACCGGCACAGAAGCATAAGGTTGCATCTAATACTGAATGTGTCGTTAGTACACCATAATGTGCCACGGTATAATCTAATCCAGGACGGAAGCGACGGACACGTCCTTGTTGACCAAGGGGATAGTCTAGACTTGTAATGTATCCTAGCCATTTACCAAATGCTGTTGACTTGAATAGTGTGTGACGTATATGATGTAGATATTCTCCCGTGTTTGAACAATTGGCGACGGTGGTGGTAGTATCATCTTTTGTCAATTCATCATACTGTAGAAATCTCTGCTTATGAGCAGGACCAACAGCCTTCCACTTATCAATTATACCAACTTGATAATCCAATGCCGGTCGATCATTACCCAACTTGTCTCTTGTATCTTCTTTATTCATTGCAGTAGTTATCTTGGTATTCCATTCATCTAATAAAAGGTGTCTTAATTGTACACTTGACTCGTTTTCAAATCGTTTTTGTATCTCGTTCATTGATTCGGTTGATAGATATGCCTTGTTCATGTATTGAGATAAGAAGTTGATGTCTTCCTCGCTTAAATTGTGCGTTGTTGGTTTACTCTCAGCCTCTTGTGGTGTTGATGTTGATGTTGATATGGCTTCTGAAGATGCTTCCTTCTCCTTTTCCACAACTGGCGGCAAAGGTTCAAACTCTCCCTCGGTATCCTCACCTCTACCACTACTCTTCAATCGTTGCAATGTAGCATTCTCAATATCATCCGGTTGTTCCTTAGCATGATACCAACCCTGTATTGATAATCGTGGCTTATCTACATTAAATACCTCCTGTACTGAATGGAATGACACACCCGGTTTAACAACGAAGTATGCCATTGTATTAAAGTTTGGTAGGATTGTCTTTGTTGGTAGTGCTGTTGGCACGTGTCCTTGCGAGGTGGATGTATTTGATGTTAATGAAGATGAATTCTTCTCATTATCGTCGTCATCACCTTCTTCTTGAACAGCATCATACAATTCCAAACAACCACCATCAACTCTACCCCATCCCACCTCGGTCAAATATATAATAAATGATATCTTTCTTGTACCAATAACATCATCATGACATAATAAGTGACAACCCTTTGTATGACAATTAATTGCACAGTCGATAGTTGTATTTGTTAATGTATTGGGTGGTAGGTTGGTTAATTGTTCGATGATTTGTAGGTATGATTTGGAATAGATTGCATTTTTTAAGGAGAGTAAGCTTGGCATTTTTGTGGCTAGGTCTGTGTTTGGTTGTAAGTTGCCCTGTGTTGTATGTTGTTGATAAATTAATAATAGATAATGACACGCATGTGAGATATATGATGAGATGGTAGTAAGTGTATATTAGTGGATATTAGATAGACATATCAACACCACACAACATCGCACAAACTTCTTACCAAATCAATACTCTGATAAACACGGAATAGATCAGTTTCCTTAAATTTCACTTTTGTATTATGTTTCAATTCTATTAATATCTTTTCTGTTGTAATGTATGAGTAGTGTATATATATGTGGGAAAAGAGAGCATGCATATAGTAAGTACATTACAAAAGCTTGATGGGCATAATCATAGATAGACTAGCGACAATATGCAATATACCTAGAAACAACACATAACTCACCTAACAATCCATCAGTACAAAAGTTACTAATAACGCCATGTGGGAAAGGTTTTGCATTACGATAATCATTTGTTAAAGTTGTTATATGTTGTAGTATTTCTGATGTTGAGATTACATCATTTTCTAATGATATTGATGTGTTGCTGTTGTTGGTATCGTTGTTGTTTGTTGGGTTTATAACGGCAACGGCGATACTAGTATTGTCATCATCAGTATCAGTTCGTGATCGTTTATTGGCTGGTGATATTGATGACATGATATGATACAGTCGATTAAAGTTTGCCTATACTATTCTCCTCACTCTCACTACTCTTTCTCTCAGCTCTCTTTTTAGAATGTTGGCTAACCGTTTTCATATCGATTGTTGGCTAACTGTTTATAACTTTTTATTCCCTCAACAATACGACATCAATACCATCTTAGTGTCGTACGTGACTCGGACATTTTGGGGGCTCAGTCATTCTACTCTCATAGTAATAGAATCAATAGAATACCCTCGCGGTCAGAGACGTTATCATAGAATAGCGCAGGCAGCCCCTCGATTGTATATTGGTCTTTTGTATGCTCAATTAGAATAACATCAGCTAATAAACTCTATTGCCTACAGTAACTTTGCTGAATATTACTCTCGCGACTCGCGACATATCTTCCATCAATACTATCCCTTTAGCACGATAAACAATTACAGTTTTGATAAAAATAACCAACATGTCAAGCAGTAGATCCAGATCAAGATCACGCAATCGTACCGAGGCACCTAGATTAAACAACTTCAATGTTACTGAATCATCACGAATGTTTGGTGGTTCCGCTACGTTAAATACTACTACTAATAAACCCAATCCCTTTGATGACGATGACTCCGACGATGGGGGAGAGGGAATGGATGCTGGAGGGGAAGGGATTGCAATGTTTATGAAGGGAGGGGATAATAAGGGAGGTGAAAGTAAGCCTAATCCATTTGACGATAGTGATAGCGAAGATGATGGGATTATGACCAATTCGTTAATAAAGGCAGGTCAAGACACTGCCCAATCTTCACCTGATCGTTCTCAATCATTTGATAATAATAAAGATAATAACTCACCATCATCACTTGGTAATGACAACTCACCATCATCACTTGGTAATGCCTCCGCTGGGAATCGAGTTGGACCGTTCAATTCACCAAATAATGATGACGATGAGTATAACAGTAATGAAGAAGAAGATGAAGGACCATTAACACCACAAGACATTGAAGAGTGGCATTCCAACTCACAGAAAGGCAGCCCTCCCGACGATAACACTTATCCTACCGCTGATAAGAATGATAACAACAACAATAATACTAATAATAACGGAGGGGAGAAGAAGGGATATTACAACTTATCAAAACCAAACGAACATTCCCAATTCATGTCGAATCAAACTGGCTCTAGCCTATCCCTTCCCCACTCTTCTAACAATGGAGGAGATGCCAACAAATTATCATATGTATCCGAAAAGTCAAAAGAGAGTTCAGACGATTCATTGAATATATTAACTCATCGTACTTCATCTAGTATCAACTATGGTCAAAATAATAATACTGACACCTCGGGTAATAATAATGGAAGTAGTGAAAGTAGTCGTAGATATAGCACTAATAAGTCATCTAATAATATATCGGGTATTATCGATACTGATTTAACAACTGGTATAAGTCGAGGAGGAGTGGAGGAGGGAGGAGAGCAGTATGCATCCATGCAAGAATTGATAGATGACGAACAACGTTCCCGAGCTTCGTTTACTGCCTCTAATCATCGCCGTCGTGGTAAATGTGGTTGGTGTATCGATTCTACCATTGGGATGAAAAGTACCAAACGTCGTAAGATTAGTCTATGTTTAATACTGTTATTGATTTTGGGTGGTATTATTGGTATTGTAGTATGGTTAACTACTGGAAATAGTGGTAGTGGAGAAGAGAGTATTGAAAGTAATAAGAATAAGGAATTTGAGAGTAAGGATAATCCACAGGTTGAGATATTGGACACTGACGGGGGAGGTGGCAACAATGGCACGGCTACAGACATTGACGGAGGTAGTAACGAGGGGATGAAGAATGAAACTAATAATAAAGATAATGAGGAGGGGAAAGGAACAGACTTTGATGGATTGGATTTGACATTCACTTTTACTACCGACATGCCAAGTTTGGCTCCGTCGTCTACTACTGGCAACAGAACGGGAGGGGAGCCGACGAATGATAATGGTGGAGTGAGTGGGAATAGTGGTACGCCAACTATATCAACAGCACCAACACCAACAGTCATGGGTATAGATGTTATGGATAACGATGATGATGACATCTTCGGTACTTGGTCTGATGATACTTCCTTACCTGCCTCTCAAGAGTTAAATGGTACAGATGTTAGTTTACCAACAGCAACTGTCAACAGTACAAACTCAAGTAATGCACTATTACAACCAGTACAACCAGAAGAAGATCCATCATCATATTTAAATGTTACAAGTTTAGATGATGATATGTTATCTGATATCAATGTCATTTCCTTCAATGATACTACGTCAGAGGGTGGTAGTTTAAGTCCAACGATGTCAGCTTCTCCAAGTGGGGTTGGTATTCCCTCCCTGCCGACTAGTATGGGCCCGACTAGTAGTGATATGTCCTATTCTCCAACATTATCGAATCGACCAACAACATCCTTATCAATCTATCCACCACCATCCTCCACCAATACTACCAATCTAATAACAACGGTAACTGAATCTAAATTGCAAATTACAATACCAGGGAACTTAACCTTATCAAACCTCAAAACACCAACTACTGTAAATGAACAAGAATTATTAATTAGTGTATTAGAACAAACGATAATGGATGTAATGAATCAAGATGTATTAGTAAATGAAGAAGAAGAAGAAGAAGTTATTGTTAAGGATGTGGTTATACTACGTATCAATGGGGTTGATGTTGTTAATGGTGCTACTGATGTTGATGATGTGGGGTTGGATATTTCGGGTGATTCTCCGCCGAGGGTACCATCCTCCGATTTGGGTATGCCTTCCGATCCAGAAGTAGACAATGCCGAGGCATCATCAGATGCATGTATAATCTGTCCTAATGGGATAACCGCCGGCGACGACCATACACCATACATTAACGATGGAGATACAACAACATGTAAAGAATTAGTCGATATAACAGCTCTTACATTTACTAAAGATGATGAAAGTTGTAAGGGTAGTATGATAATGGAGGTATATTGTTGTCCAATTGTACAAGAGAATCCATGTTTAATATGTGGTTCAAATGGAGGATTAAGTATTGATAAGGAAGATGAGATGCCGTTTATTGATGAAGGTGATATGATGACTTGCAAGGTTAGTAGTGTGATTCGTGTGATTTCGTGTGCACATGATATGGTCCTTCTTTTTATTGCAAATGATTGAGAACGATCAGGTGAAGATTGGGCAGTGTCTTGACCTGCCTTTATTAACGAATTGGTCATAATCCCATCATCTTCGCTATCACTATCGTCAAATGGATTAGGCTTACTTTCACCTC
>Ga0214480_100425_pt1 | contig 21496 bp, 18 predicted proteins | sample M1_20Mar14CPVII9_3_FD_165042 | JGI IMG/M metagenome (GOLD analysis project Ga0214480, IMG submission 165042) | Marine eukaryotic communities from Monterey Bay, California, United States - M1_20Mar14CPVII9sort6BwellE17 | ecosystem: Environmental > Aquatic > Marine > Unclassified | place: USA... | reverse complement strand
ATAGAAGAGATTGTGAGCTCTCCCACGTTTGCAACTAACCTCATTGAAGCAATTAAACAAGGATTTATATCCTATTCGAATGACGAATTTAATGCTTGCCCAATACAAACAATGGGAGCTCACCCTATGCAAGCTTTTGGAGATAATGCCAACAAACCTAATAGTAACTACTCTGCACAGACATGCGTCAAATCGGGATATGTTTCAAAGGCATCACATTACATAATTAAAGTGGCAAGTGGTGGTCATCCGTTTCCAAACAATTCTGGTAATATCCAACTCTATTCACAGCAAACTGGAAACCTCGAAACAATTCTAATGGATGAAGGCATATTAACGGAAATAAGAACTGCAGCATGTGGTGCGGTAGCTGCTGAATTATTGTCCCCTACGCTTACAAAAGATTCAGTTATCGGGATACTTGGGAGTGGAGTTCAAGCACGGTATCAATTACAATATTTAAAACACATTACTGAGTGCCGTAATGTATTAGTTTGGGGTAGAACAGAAAGAAATGTATATCAGTTCGTCCAAGATATGAAACTAAAGGGTTGGAATATAAAAGCAGTTGATGATCCTAAGAAGTTACTGGATTTGTGTTCCTTAATAGTAACAACGACATGTTCAAGAGAACCGGTATTGGGTAAAGGATACAACACACAATTATTAAGTAAGAAACCATTGCATATTACTGCAATAGGATCTGATGCGACTGGGAAGGTCGAGCTGACAAATGAGGTAAGTAGTATCTAACGGTATGTGCACATGATATCACGACAGAAACCGATCTTTATCTAAAACACATATCACATGATATGATCTCTCAATTCAAATCAATAACATGAGAAGTTAATAGCCGCAGCAGATCTACTCGTTGCAGATAGCCGACTACAGACAAAGGAAAGGGGAGAGTTTGAAGACGTCATTGCAAATGGATTAGTAAAGTTGGATGATATAGTAGAGATTGGCGAATTGGCTACCAGACATGAATTGCAGAGAAAAGATACTGACGATAAGAGGTTAACAATTTTTGATTCGTCAGGCGTTGCAATTCAAGACTGTGTCATTGCAATGATGGTAAATGATGCATTATGTAAACTATGATAGTACAAGAGATGGTGTACAAAGTTGAATACAAAGTTTATCTTTTATCTACAAGATTATACAAAGAGAATCGGTTCAAACTCAATCTTTTACTCGATCATACCTAGGTACTATGCATTCTTCTATATACATTCATACAAAAGAGGGAGATCTTCGTATTCTCTTCATGCGCAGAGAGTATTTTCTTATCCACTTCCCCCTTCGACAAGATAAGACCGAAGCAAAAAGCAATGACAAACCCACGATGGTATCCTGCTTCATTTACAGTTCTAACTTCTCCTGTAGGCAATCGGTCTCTTCATCAGATGGCACAAAGGATAAGATATGATCAAGGGGTGAAAGCACTTGAGACAATGCAGCTGATTGTGATATTGGAGCAAAAGAACTTTTAATTTTGCTGCTCGATGTTTGGAGTCGAAGAATACCTGCTCGAGATGCAGTGCTAAGCTTAGATCCTAAATACATTAACATGATGTGATCAAAGAGAGTGTAGTTGTAGGAGATCGAGGAGTTTATGATATGCTGTAGCTATGCAATATTGTTCGGCCACAACGTATAGAGATTGAAGCAATGGCAAGGACAACTCATAACTCATTGAGTCGAGGTATCTTTGCCTGCCAGATTTTTTTTTGTATCTAGAATTTTAGTGTCAATCGTTGAGTTATGCAGCTTTCTCCTCCTCAACCATGGGAATTAGTAGTCAAGGATATCTATAGGAGGTGATAAATAATAAGAGATAAGTATAGAGTATAACATCTGAAGAAGTGTATAGGCATATATATATACGTATTATACAACTTACTATGTCATCTGGGTTTAGGATATTGAGCAGAATATCCCAAAGTAGAGCAGCCACGTTGAGAGCTACACAGTATTATAGACCAACTACTGCTAATGCAATAACAACACCATGCCGGTTCTTCTCATCTATTGATCAAACCAAACTTGATTACTCCGCAATACCCAAGTCGTAAGTTACTTTTTATAGCTTAAATATACATATGGTATGATGTTATGATCTGATCTACATGCTTACGCATCACACCTCTTCTTCTTTACTCAATATGTAGTGACTATGGTGACTATCAAGAGTATTCAGTTATTTTTACTAACAGGAGTTTGAATAGTATGAGTGAGCCATTTCAAAAGGTATGTATTATTTTTTCATTGCTAGAAAAGATATAATGTGATCTTGCAAACTTATCTTATCTCTTTTTCATTAAACCAAACATAGGTTATGCGTGATCTGAATAATCTATTGAAGATGACATATAATGCTCACAAGGTTGCGCTATTATGCCAGGGTAAGCGAAATATTCTTTATATTGATTTACTGTTTGTATCTCTGTAGCAAGCAACAATACTCACAACTTATGCAATTATGTATCTATAAAGCTCTGGAACATTTGGTATGGAAGCAGTGGCACGACAGTTTGCAACTGATGAGCATGTTATGGTGATTCGAAATGGTTGGTTCTCGTTTAGGTGGACTGAGATATTTGATGTCGGGTCCATACCATCATCTCACACAGTATTACAAGCTAAGCCAGTAGATGATCCAAATTCTTCACATACACAATACGCTCCTTATCCAATTGATGATGTAGTTGAAAGGATAATGAAAGAACGACCAAAAGTGTTGTTTGCTCCTCATGTGGAGACATCTACCGGTATGATTCTGCCCGATGAGTACATTCGAAAAGCATCCAAGGCGATGCACGACGTTGGTGGCTTATTCGTATTAGATTGTATAGCAAGTGGTGCAATATGGACGGATATGCGTAACTTGGGCATAGATGTAGTGATTAGTGCACCTCAAAAAGGTTGGACGGGGCCAGCTTGTGCTGCTCTAATCATGCTTTCCGAACGAGCAACGAAAAGAATGCAAGAGAAAGAAGATACATCTTTTAGTATGAGTCTTAAAAGGTGGTATTCAATTATGCAAATGTATGAAAAGGGTGGATTTGGTTATCACACAACAATGCCCACCGATGGTTTGCGGGACTTCCATGCCATATCTGTGGAGACTCTAAAGTTTGGCATGGCGGAATTAAAGACTGCTCAATACGAATTAGGATCCGAGGCGAGAGCACTGTTAGATTCAAGAGGTCTAACCTCTGTTGCTGCACCTGGCTATGGAGCGCCGGGAGTGCTTGTTTACTACTCACCCGAAGGACAGGATAACCCAGCCATGTTCAATAAGTTCAAAGATAATGGTCTTCAAATAGCCATGGGAGTTCCGTGGCAAATTGGAGAGCCCGAAGGAATGAAGACATTTCGTCTAGGCTTGTTTGGTTTAGATAAGATGGGTGACATTCCAAAGTGTGTAGGTACATTGCAGACTGCACTAGATGCAGTACTCGAGGAATCCGAACATGAAATTCATGAGAAGAAGGTAGCTTGAGACTCTCAGGTTTGTAAGATGAGATGTCAGACCTCAAACTTAAGAGATATGTACACATAGGTATATAGTAATGTGTAGGTTGTAATTAGTTAAACATAAAGGAGGTTGTACAAATTATGTGAAAGATATTGCCAACACTGAATACTACTCTAAGTACCAATCAAGTGTGCCGCACTAGTGGAGCGCTCTGAGGCACTGAGCTAAGGGGTCAAGCACTAATAATATAATCCAAAGGTGATAGAGGGACAACAGTAGTAGGACTTATCAGACCAGCAAGTGGACTAATGCTTCATAGGTTAATAGGTTATGAGCTCAAAATTTTCTCTTCCACTCTCATAATAAATAATTCGTGGTATGGCCGCTTTTAATGTTGGGGTTGGTTAGTGGTTAGGACAATATTTATTCTATTTTAATACATTTTAAGGCGGCGGTCGTAGTACATCTGATATTATTTGCGGCCCGGCACAGAAACATACGCACAAAACAAAATGTATGATGTGTTGAAAATAATAGTTGCAATATGTCACTGTTTGATATCACCACATCATTACACATATGCTCTACAAATACCGCAGCACACGAATCACTGTACCAGAATACCTCAATACTATCATCGAAGTAGCACATTAATACCATGTAGACAACAACAAACATTACTATTATCCTCACCGAGTAACAATATCAATCTAGACTTGCAAGACAATAATAATAATAATGTCAATGGTGAAGGCGATAAGTCTAAGTCCCCAAAACGACGAAAGCAACCAATCCAAACAATAAAACGTGCAATACTATCATTTGTTAATCTCTTAATTACTGCCCCTGCCAAGTTTAAACTATATGTATCAAAGTTGACAAAAAGAGGTAAAATTATCTTGGCAGTACAATTAATGGCATTGGGATTAGTGATGGGTATGGGTATTAAAACAACAACTAATGCACAAATGAGAGCAGCGAATCGTCCAGTGGAGGTTGGGTATTCAACATTTCTTGATTTAGTAAATGTTAATGGGAAAGGGCATACACCGGGTAAGAACCCTGCTCTCAAATTATCAAATGTCATCATAACAAAAGATCGGGTAGGATTCAAGGTATTAACTGATACTGAAAAACATGCCAAGGCATTACTTGATACAAAGCTAGTTAAAGCCAATGATGTGGCTGTTCGTGAAATACCATTAAGTCAAAAGAGTATATATGCAATGAAACCAATAGCATCACAAGACCTCATTGATACATTAAGAGAACATGAGGTACCATTCCGTGCAGCTAGTATGAAGGCATCGAATAATATGGCTAGCATTGCAAGGTTTTCTATATTTGCTGTATACTTATTATTCCTAAGGAAAATGTATCAAACTATGAATGGTGGTGGACAACAGGGGAGTGGTGGTCCGGGTAAACTTGCTACATTCACAAATGGTGAACCGCTGGTAAAGTTTGATGATATTGAAGGTATCGATGATGCCAAATTTGAAGTTATGGAGTTGGTCGATACACTTAGAAATCCCAAGAAGTATGAAATATTGGGCGCTCGTGCTCCTACTGGCTTATTGTTGGAAGGACCTCCAGGCACAGGTGAGTTATATGCTATTCTCTTTTCTTTTTTAACTTGGAAATCGTTTGCAAACTCGCACACATACTTAATTTTTAATATGATACAACAACATACTCAAAGGCAAGACAATGTTGGCAAGGGCAACAGCAGCAACAGCGGGCGTACCTTTACTGTACTGTTCAGGATCAGACTTTGTAGAAATGTTTGTTGGGAGAGGAGCTGCTCGTGTACGAAACACCTTCTCCCGTGCTGGTAAACTCTCACCATGCATAATTTTTATTGACGAATTAGATGCTCTTGGTAAGTCACGTGACATGGGTGGATTGGGAGCAAATTTACGAAGTAATGATGAGGCAGAACAGACACTTAATCAATTGCTAGCGTGTATGGATGGGTTAGATTCATCGCGACGAATTTGTGTACTGGCTGCAACAAATAGAAGAGAAGTATTGGATCCGGCATTGATCCGTCCTGGAAGGTTTGATCGTATTATTAAAGTGACATTACCAGATCTTAACGGTAGAGAAAGAATCCTAAGAGTACATGCAAAGAAGTTGCCAGGATTCACAGAATGTAAAGGTGTCGATGAGAAGCGTCCTGGTAGTTTGGGCATGGGAGCAGCTGTAGACTTGTCGGCTGTCGCAGCAGTAACTAAGGGTTTATGCGGTGCAGACCTTGAGTTTATCGTAAATGAGGCAGCAATCCGAGCAGTGAGAAGAGTAAGTTCTAAACTGCGATTGGGAGAGGATCCCAAAGCTATTACTCCAACAGTATCATCAGAAGACTTTGAAAATAGCGTTGTTAGCTTCTTCGAGACAAGAAGGCCGAAAGGGGCTGGCATTGGTGATATTATGAGTAATGTATTGGGTAATTGACGAGAGAATGAGAAGTAGGCTGATTAGTTTGGATCAAGATTATCTACTACTTCTATTAAGGTAAAGCTGATTTGCAATATTAATTACTGACTACTACTCTATATCCTTCTCTTACTAGATGCTCAAACTCTACTATTAAAGACTTCCAATCTGCAGGTATTAGTAGAAATCAGCAGGACTATTCGATTGGTAGGTATTCGATTGGTGGTTGAAGGCAGAGATGAGAGGAGTTTTCAACATGAAAACTGAAGATCGATTATCGATTGGCCGTCGGTCGGCCATCGGCCGGTTGATATGTGGATATTAGATAATTGCAAGCGAGGTCTACTGTAACATACATCAACGCATATCACATATCATTTAGTAATTAGCACCTGTGAATATGTGTTTGTAGACTAAGAGAGAGTGCTAAGGCGATAACATAGATATATTATAATATGACACTTTCAAAGTCATGCAATAACCCAATCAATCCGATTATTAGAAGACGCATATTAATACTTTCATTAGAATTCAATTACAGCCCTTTCAGTGGAAATGGAGTACTGTCAAGATCAATAGCGTCAAGCCTCGCCCTTAGAGATGATTGTACAGTTCGAGTCATATGCGCAAAACCACATCATGCAACACCGGATTTATCTAATGATATAGACATGTCAATAATAGATAATGATCAGTTTGACATATTATGGCCAGTAGAACTTTCAAGACAATGCAAATGGAAACGATTAGATAGAGAGGGTCCATGGTATGAATTTGCTTCGAATGCATCTAATTTTGCAAACAATGTAAAGGATTATCAACCAACTGATGTTATAGCTGTTGACTGGCATGGTATGTTAGCATGGAGAGCAATTTGTGATAGTCTTCTTGCAGATATAACTTCAATCAATAGTGATAATGTTGCATCATCTAGTAGTTGGCATTCAACAGATGTGAACGTTTGCTACTACAACTTTAGAGTCTATTCAAACTCTGATTATGCACATGATAAGTCATTTTATAAAGAGGAAGAGCAATTGTCATGCCAAATGTCTAATATGGTCATATGCTTGTCTGAGCATGACAGATCGTTGTTACAAAAGTTGATAGATGATGATGATGATACTGAGAGTTTGTCAAAACAAAAGATACACATTCTATACCCTCCATTGCGGGGAGATATTTATAACTTGGCAAATATGAATAAGAGCAATATCAGTTATTCTCTACCAAATGAAGTCAAATCAGTGATTGAAACGTCATCATCGTCTAGAAGCAATGCTAATCAAAGAATTTTTATAGCTTGTATGGCAAGACTATCTCCCGAGAAAGCATCGCATAACTTTGTCACTTTGCTTCGTAAGCTAGGCGGCGTTGACTTTCTAAGAAAGTACTCATTAATTCCAATACTATGCGGTTCTAAAAGTGTCAACGAATATGCAAACAAAGTAATAAATGATTTCAAAGCTCTCTGTTCGGCTGGCGGTGAGACATGGCCATGTATTGTGATAACGAGACATCTTTGTCCTGAAGAACTGGCGGCAGTTTTCTCCTCTACGGTGATCAATGTTCATGTAAGTTGCTGGTTTGTATATTATCTTTCTTCATTGAAATGATTATATGTGTTAAACTTACATAATTGCCTTAGCCCTGTTTATACGATGCTTATGGCATGACTATAATTGAGAGCGGAGCTTTTGGAGTACCATCCATTGTAAATAGAGGAGGAAAAGTCGGGGCTATATCATTGCTAGGTGAAGGATGTATAGCTATCGATTTGGAAACAATAATCGACTTGAGTGATGAAGATGCCAAGAGTTGTGATGACATTAGAACAGTGTTAGATCTACTTGACAACACACATGATATAGAGACAAAAAGTGATGATGTATCATTGAAGCGGATTGCAAAGGAGGCAAAGTCTCGAGCACTTGGATGGGATGAAGTGGCATGCTGCCAAGGTCTGATTGATATACTGAATGGACTTCACACATAGCATATTGATCATCACTCGCTGAATATAAACTAAACTTGTTGTTATCACTATCACCTATCTTATGATTCTAATGAAGACTATATCATTGAGAAGAAGTTGGGGAGATACATGCACACAAGTATGAGGAGAAGGAGACCAGATGGCATGACACAGAGGTTAGTAGCAAACAACAGGGAGGTATATTATATTTACGAAATTATATTCAAAACAGGAGAATCTTCAAAGTGATTACTCAATTCCAGCCTTCTGTCGAATCGAGCCTCCAGGTGCACATTTGGCGTTCCATTTCTCCATGTATGATTCTGACGACCACCATGATTTCCAAGTACTTGCCCGCACGGGACAAGTACAATAATCTCTTCCGTTCTTGCTTACTTCTTCACCAGTGCATTGAGAAAATCCTTCTGCTTTCCACGCTGGATCAAACTTAGGTGCAGTTCCTCCATCTCCATTCCCACAACATCTACAGAAGATACTTAAGTACTTTGCTTTGTATTTATCTGGATCAATGAGGCTGCGTCGAATGTTACTTGTCTCTTGTTCATCAGATGTGAGCATTGATTCATGTCCGACGACAGAAGTTGGTGCAAGCAATGCAGATAAGGTAACGGCGATGTAGGCGTAGGTCTTCATGATTATTATTATTGATTATATCTAATGAGCGTGTGCAATGTATAGTTTTATGAGCTTGTGAGCGTGTGAGCAACTATGGGCTTGCAATCGTATAAATGCATGAAAGTCGGTAGTTCTGCGTCAGTGATGAGATATAATGCCCCAACCATTGACTTTGCAACGATTGAAAATTGAAAAGGCAATAGCAAAAAGGTAAAAAGTGAGGACAGAATAAAAGTCATAACGCGAAGGCCACGTCATTTCGTGGGGCCCAACACCAACTGAAGACAAACTATAAAATGCGATGCTTAACCTTGCATGTAGGCTGTAGGCTATGCTTTTGTTTTACAACGAGGTGCGGAGTTGGTATGTTAGACGCCTAGCTACCAACTAACCATAAGTATGGTATCCACTTTCTCATTTTGTATGGTCTTGAGAATAAGAAGTAGTATGACCCTTGTATATTCAGCTAACCTCCTACCAAATGCCGATCGGTAAGCTAATTATCACCAACGTAATGAAGGTGTGGATATCCTCTGTTGACTGTCAGCACATATATTATTCGAGGATACCCTCTTGGTATCCTTTTATCTGCATCCATGCCTGTAACCAACATAAAGCATGAGATGGTTGTTTTCATGATGGGCAGGACGTTGATGGGGTTGAATAATATCTTCAAGGTAGTTTGGCTGGGGAAAATGCGTGGTCTCAATTGTACCGTGCGTGGACAAGAGGACTAGGAGGAAAGCTAGCTGTATTCGTATCTTACGAAGAATACTTATAGTCCCGATTGATCTTTACTGTTGGTATGCTATGGGGGGCTGAGGCATTCAGTAGCGAATCATAAAGACTGTAGACTGTATATGCCGTATAAACTTGAAAAAGTTTGCGACTTGCACTTCTCGTAGGGTAGAGAAGAGGACTATCTACCTTGACAACTACCCCTACATAAACTCTCGAGGACCCCTTACATATCTTTTTAGTAACCCTTAAACACCGTCCACATATACCTGAAGTTGATGAAACATTCTCTATCTTCCCTGCTTTATAAGAAGGTGTGATAGAAAGAGAGACAATAAAATAAAAAGGCAAACATCACATTGCAACGTAAACGCAAAAATGGAGATCAATCACCAAAACATCACTTGTAAATACACCTATCATTTAATAAATATGCTAGCAAACCAATAATCCGTAGTTCTCCACAATTCTCTGAATGATATCCATCCCGTAATCCCAAAGAAGGTAGAATCCGAACACCCTCGGCTTAAGTCAAGGAAGGCTCATCCCCTACATCCCAATCTAAAATACAAAACTTCCAACATTTTTCATGCGTCGAACTATAAATCATGATTCCGACAACGTGTATCTAATATAATTTAGAATAGGTCGTCCTCCTTGTGTACCTGGATCTCACAATCACTCTTGGGGTATGCAACACAGGTTAGAACCCATCCCTCACCCATCTGATCATCATCAAGGAAGGTCTGTTCGGATTGGTCAACCTCTCCGGAGGTTACAATACCAGCGCATGTTGAGCAGGCACCGGCACGGCAACTGTATGGAAGTTCAATACCAGCCTCCTCGGCGGCATCAACAATGAAAACATCATCAGCACATTCGATGGTTTCATCAATACCCTCGTCCTCGGAAACAAGCTTGACGGTGTAGTCAAGGGATGTGGTGGAGCGAACGGCCGAGCGGGGTGCAAGGGGAGCAAAACCCATGGCAGGGACGGCAAGAAGAGCAATTACGGCCTTAGAGAACATGATAGTAGTAGTTTGTTGGTAATTAACGAGAGGAAATTATGGGCACTGCATCACCACAAATCTTTTGATGACGCATCACCAACTCACTCATCGGTATCCTACATCTTTCAATAGAGATACACATCCTAGTAACGTCAATTTTAACTACCTGAATCATGTTGACTTGAACTTAGATTGCTTTCTTTTCAATATTTAATTACTTTAAGTTGCTCAAAATTGTATCAATGCAAAAAGAAACGTGCCCCCAACATATAATAATAACCCTTAATACTTGTGCAAACTGTAGAATTCCGAAATACTCTTTGCCTTGAAGCTGTCGAATCCACGTTCCATTGATTTAGCCAGCCATATAGCACACTTAACATTAGTGACAAGGCTGGCTCCAAAGTCAACTGACGCACGTCGGATGAGATATCCCGACGTGATCTCATCTTTACGGGTAGTGCCCTCGCTAATGTTGATCACTAGTTCCACATCGCCCTCCTTGATTTCACTAAGAGCCGACGGAGCACCAGTCTTGGGACAGTCGGCATCATCCTTTGCGTCAGATGGTTTGGTAACCTCTTTAATATCCAGTTGGTAGTTCTCCTTGTAGAATTTGGCTGTACCTGGAGTACCACACAATTTGAAGCCTAGCTTGGAAAGGATCACGGCAGATTCAGCAAACTCTTGAAGGAAGGGAGCACTTGCGATGGATATGAGGATGGATGCACCTTCCTTGGGAAGCTTGAAGCCCGTTGCAAGGAGTGATTGGAGGAATGCCTCATGTGCATCATCTCCAAAGCAAGCCACTTCACCAGTAGACGCCATTTCAACTCCAAGAGTTGGATCAGCTCCACGAAGACGAGTGAACGAGAACATGGGTGCCTAGTTTAAAATGTGTCAGAGAGGAAATTGCTCGTCAATTAGCTACATTGGTATGGCATACACAAATAATTGATCAATCATGTAGACTGTAATCACTTACCTTCACACAAACATAGTCGATATCAAGCAACGAAATGTTGTAGGGAGTTACAGGCAATCCACACATGGCCCTTGTTGCCAATGAAATGAAGTTGGCTTGAAGGGTCTTGCTCACAAAGGGGAAGGTACGACTTGCCCTCAAGTTACACTCGATCACCATGACATCATTTCCTGTTGCCATGAATTGAATATTGAATGGTCCCGTAATATTGAGGCCTCGTGCAATGGCAGACGCATACTTTTTGATCTGACGAATAGTACCCACATACAACTTCTGAGCAGGAAGAATGACAGTAGCATCACCACTGTGTACACCGGCATTCTCCAAATGCTCTCCAATGGCATAATTCAGTATCTTACCACCCTTGGCCACAGCATCGAATTCGATCTCCTTGGCACCGAGGATAAACTTCGTCACCACAACAGGCTTGTCGTCGGCAACATCAGCCGCAAGTCCAAGGAAGTTACGTAGCTGTGACTCGTCACTGGCAACACGCATGGCTGCACCTGAAAGGACAAAACTAGGACGGACCAAGACGGGGAATCCAACATTGTTTGAAAACTCCACGGCCTCATCCTTCGATTTCAATACAGACCATGCTGGTTGTTTAAGACCCATATCATCCAACATATCTGAGAACTGACCACGATCCTCGGCACGTTCAATGTCGCGTGCAGACGTACCCATAATGTGTGCCCCACTCTCTGCCAAGGGACTAGCAAGATTGTTAGGAATTTGCCCACCAACTGAGACGACAACACCAGCGGCTCCCTCTCGTTCGTAAATGTCAAGGACACGTTCCAAACTCATCTCTTCAAAGTAGAGACGATCACTCTCGTCATAATCGGTACTAACAGTCTCTGGGTTGTAATTGATAATAATACTCTTGAAGCCATCCCGACGTAGCTGACGAACAGCCGAGACAGCACACCAATCAAACTCAACACTCGATCCAATACAGTAGGCACCACATCCTAGTACGACTACACCACGTTCCTGCTTCTCAGTCAACTCATCTTGCTTCTTATCCGACACTGAAACACTGCGGACACGGTTTTTGAAGGCTTTGCTGTTGGGGGTCAAAGTTTCATTGCCTTCAACAGGATCAATGATGGGTTGGTGTAGACCCTCGGATACATCGTCGTGATCACCAGAGTAAGTCATGTAGAGATAATTGGTATTGGCTGGGAATTCAGCTGCGAGAGTATCGATTTGCTTAACACAGGGCTTGACTCCCAACGACTTTCGAAGAGCACGGACTTGTGCGGCTCCGCCTGCGAGCGGTAGAAGATTGGTGTATTGCGCAATCTATCCGTGACAAGAGGAAATGATATTGTTGAGAATATGTGTCAATACAAATAAAGAATCAAAGCCGCCATCAACTACTTACCTGACGGTCACTAAATCCATCAATCTTCAAAGACCTCATCCTATCAACACCATTTTCAGCAAACAACTTATCAATATTGCCACAAGCAATGCATGCGTTCCTCTTATCTGCAATATTTTGCAGCTTACTCAAGAACCACTTGTCAATTTTTGTCAAATCATGAACCTTATCAACACCCCATCCCTCCTCAAGGGCACGCTGCACAGCAAACAAACGTGTATCAGTAGGAGTCGATAGTTGTTCATCCAAGGGAATATCATCACTCGTCAATCCCGACCCTAATCCCTCCAACCCATCTAATGCAGGATTAACCATCCTACACGCCTTTTGGATCACTTCCTCAAAGCTACGGCCGATACTCATAACCTCGCCTACGCTCAACATACTTGATCCCAACTTGTTCGACACGCGTCTGAACTTCTTGAGATCCCAACGAGGCATTTTCAACACACAGTAATCCAAACTAGGTTCGAAACATGCAGTGGTAGTTTTAGTGACAGAGTTACGAATACTGACCAAATCTTTACCCAATGATAACTTGGTAGCAACATATGCCAAGGGATATCCGGTCGCTTTAGAAGCAAGTGCTGAACTTCTTGATAAACGAGCATTAACCTCAATAATACAATACTTCTCGCTCTTGGGGTTGAGTGCATACTGAATATTACACTCGCCAACAATTCCAAGATGTCGAACAACCTTAAGAGCCGTCTTTCGTAGCATGAAATATTCACTGTTGGTAAGAGTCTGGGAGGGTGCAACGACAATGGAATCACCAGTGTGAACTCCAAGGGGATCAAAGTTTTCCATCTTGGTGTGGTAGGAAGAAGAGATATCAAGATGAGTTGATTGGTTGATCAATAAATACAATTACACAAGGAACATGACATTATCAAAATAAACTCACATTACAAACAGTGATGCAATTGTCACTTGAATCCCTAACAACTTCGTATTCCAACTCCTTCCAACCTCGTAAATCCTGGTCAATCAAGATTTGATTACTAGAAGCAAAGGCCTTGGCTGCCAAGTCTTTCAACTCACTTTCATTATCGGCGAAACCACTTCCTAATCCACCCAAAGCAAATGCTGCACGAACCAAGACGGGGAATCCAATCTTATTCGCCACTTCAACTGCTTCCTCAACAGAGTTGGCAGAGTAAGATAGTGCAATACTCTCACCAATCTCTTGCAATTTTTGTGAAAAGATTTCACGATCTTCAGTAGCCTCAATGGCAGGGATTTGTGTTCCCAATACTTCCACACCAGCCTTTTGGAGTTGTCCTGAATTCCATAGCTCAACACCAACATTGAGTGCCGTCTGTCCTCCCATACTAACAATGATACCATCAGGCTTTTCTTTGGCAATAATATCCATAACCACATGCGGCCGAATGGGTAGGAAGTATACCTTATCGGCAGCAGGTGTAGCATCATTCTTCTCACTAGAGGTTTGTACTGTGGCAATGTTTGGGTTGATCAAGATTACCTCAATTCCCTCCTCCTTAAGTGCCTTGATACATTGACTACCAGAATAATCAAACTCGCCAGCCTGTCCAATACTAAGTCCACCACTTCCAACTAATAGAACTTTTTTATATGTCTTCTTCTTATATGCCAATCCATCCTGAAGTACCAATGGTTGACTAATCTTCTTCACGTGTCCAACAAACTTGTCAAATAGGAATGCCGTGTCCAATGGTCCACCACTTGCCTCTGGGTGGAATTGCACTGAGAAGAATGGCTTCTCGGTATGGACAATTCCCTCATTCGTTAAATCATTAGCATTCATAAATAATGGTTTCCAGTGTGCAGGCAATGAGTCGGAATCAACAGCAAATCCATGATTCTGAGGAGTAATGTAACACCGTCCGGTACGCAAATCGATACATGGCTGGTTCATACCGCGATTACCATACTTCAACTTGTAAGTCTTTGCCCCGGCAGCTAAACTTAACAATTGATTACCCAAACAGATACCAAAGATTGGACGGGGTGGATCTAATGCCAATGCATACTGAATACTTTTAACAGTTTGGGGGCACATGGCTGGATCACCGGGACCGTTACTTAAGAATAGTCCATCCCATTCAATGTTGGCAGGGTTAGCCTCAAGGTCATAATCGAATGGTACCACGGTAAGCTTGACCTTGTGTGTATCAACAAAGTATCGGATAATGTTGTATTTCATACCACAATCGTAGGCAATGATGGAGGTGGTATTCTCGGCACCATATGTCTTGATAGTTTTGGTAGAAACTTCAGCAACAAGGTTACGCTTATTTGGGTCCGAGAATGGACAGGTAGACTCGGTAAGGTCTTGAGGTGGATTCTTTTTATTTTGATGTGGTAGATGTTATTATTTGTGTGAGTGTTTCAGAATGACATGAAGGAAGAATGCCACAAAAAGCAATGAAAACCAATTGCATACAAAGTAATAAACTCACCACAGCTAAATTACCCAATAATGCACCAACCTCACGAATTTTCATAGTTAATGCACGTGTATCAACACCATAAATACCAGGAATATTATTCTCCTTCAACCAGGCCGCTAAACTTTTATGTGCCGCCCAATGACTATGTTCCCACGAATATGAACTAACGACTAATCCCGCAATATGGATTTGACGACTTTCAAAGTATTTTGGTAAGCCATACTCATCAGCAATGTTAGTGTCGGGTACACCATAATTACCAATTAGTGGGAAAGTCAATACAAGGATTTGTCCACGATAACTTGGATCGGTTAATGCCTCGGGATATCCTACCATACCCGTGTTGAAAACGACTTCACCGGTGGCGGAGGTATTGGCACCGAAGGATCGTCCTGTGATGGGTGGTGATCCATCTGCTAGGTGAAGATGGGCGATATCTCCCTGTTATTGTTTCATTGATTGTTTTTTGTGGTTTGTGTTATGTTGTTATGTATTTTATGTGTTGTTGATTTTGTTTGATATGTGTGTGCATTTATATGAGTAGAGGATATGAGATAATAGAGAATAGTTAGTATTGCAATGCAAGTACAATAACACAATGCCATCCATCCATTGGGTGAAATAAATGGTTGACATGCACCATCAATCATTTTCAGATGAACCTTCGTTTAAAAAAAAGTGCATATCATATGCACATTTTTACAATACACTCACCTTACTCTCCAATGCGGAGAAATCACAACAACTGCTATTACCATTTTGAGGAGCCATTTTATTGGTAACCTTATATACCATTGGTGCCTCTTGAATGAGTTTGAGGTGCACCGATCAATTTTATGTGTTGAATTATGAATTTTAGTGGCTTTGGCAAGGATACCGTTTATACTCTCATAATTTTTTTGTTTAGCCATCAGTTGACAACATCAACATAGACCGCTCTTGACAGCGCATAACTCTCCTTTCTACTATTCTATCATAATTCCCTGTTTATCTGGTATACAGGCGGAGTATACTTGAGCTGTGGCCACGCACTCATCATCAAAAGTTGTTAGAAAATTTAGGTGAACATCACATCAACATATTTTTTTATTGGGTTCAATAATTATTATCTCGAACATGGATTTGCTAGCCTCGTTAGGACTAGGCGGTGCCCTACCCGAACAATCGACTCGTCTATCACATCACGGTGTCATCAAAGCTTTGGATGAAGGAGGTAGTGATGTTCGCTTAGGCTTCAATAGATGTCTAGCGTGTGGTATCAAATTAAATAGTGATAGTAACACAACAATAACAACCAAATCTAAGGTGGTGTCATGTCAGGGATGTAAACGTGTATCGTATTGCTCAACAAGTTGTCAGAAAATGGATTGTGAACCAAGTAAAGATAAGGAAGAAGAAGCGATTGGCCATTCACCAGTAGTCTGTGCATTATTAAACTTGTGTAATGATGATGAAGATGCCGAAGAGGAAATGTATAATAAGAAGAAGAAGAGTTCCAAAAAAAGTAATGAGAAGAATAAGAAATCAAATAGTGATCAACAAAAGACAGAGGCAGCACATTACAGAGTCCGGACGGAACTAGAATCCTATCCAGCAACATTATTCAATATATTATCAGAGGGACCTGATTGGTTCATAGAATCTATGTCTCAAAAACTTAGAAAGAATGAAGACATACGAAGTCCTACAGCGCCACCCAAGAAGAAACAAAGGAGAGGTAAAAGAGATCGAAGTTCCATTTCGCCAAAGAAAGATGAAGATGCGAGTACTCGTAGTAGCAAGAGGAAACGAGAGTTGGTATTGCATATTGTGGGTGCATCTGTAGACTCAGAGTTGTGGAATTGGAATGAATCAAGCTCTGACAACATTGAGGAAGAATTTCTCAACGCCTATGGTGAAGCTGCTACAAATCTTACATCATATCTCAACAACCTGCTAGAGATGACAAACATAACAATCCGATGTATCTTTGTTGGGCCTGACTGTCCAAAACAAAAGTCGGTTATATCACACCGTATACAAGTAACCATACCGGATTCAACTTCATCAAGTCTTTCAATTGAAACACATGCATGTTATTATGGTTCATCTGAGCAACCTTATCTACCGGCTCCAGATGCAGTAATATTCTTTAATCCAGGATTCTCATGTCCTGATTATAATTGGTCGAGTGCTTTGAATGCTGTCTGTGCCTATCAAGTTTCATCCAGAAATAGCACTCCTATTCTCCTCACTACTAACACGGAGCTAGAGGGGTTTGCTGAGATTAAGTATCTATTGGATGGGGGACACATCAATTCAGAATCACTGCCAAAAGATGTGCTTGAGGCTGTAGATTATCAAGCTACATCTAATAAAACATGCAGCTTCTTCTTTAGTGAAAACCCCTGTAAGTGTAACTTTCTGTATTGTTGCCTTATCATATCATCATTCAACTTACATCACCATTCCTCTTTTAGATGCTGGTTTGAGAGTGCGGCAGTCAGGCACGATGGGAAATGACTTGTATGTGAAATCTCGATGGATTATAGGTGGTTTACTCACCTCGTCATCTTCGTCATCAGCTGGCGGCAGCGCTAGATCATTGAAGAAGCGCAAGATTGAAACAAAATCGAGTGAATATGATAGTGATGAGGAAGAGTCTAGGAAGAAGAAGGCTAGAAGATCAAGTGGCAATACTAAGAAGAAGAACCCAGCACTTATATAGAAAAGTAGTTGAATTGTTGATTGAATGCACTTATATAATTAATAGTGTTGAATATAGATGTTTTCTATTTCTTCCTCCAGCTAGTGCCTTCCTTGCTACTTTGAACTAGTATATCGCCTTTCAGTACCAGAGCCGCGGCGGCTCGCAATCTGCCTACATCCATCAGTACTACTAGTCCAGTTGAACCAACCCAGCCATCATATGGCTGGCGGCTTGGATCCTGTGCTGAGTGATGTATAGGGGGAGGGCAAAAAGCAGAGGAAATTGGTTCTAATATCAACCGACAAGCACGCCTTATTGTCGAAGAGAGCTCCATCTTATGTAGTTTCCAAAGAGCCTCAATTTGTTGTGCTTGTTGAAGAGCTTCGTGTACCTTTTGGTTTTGTTCGTGTTGCAGTTCGAACTCCAAATCATCATGGTCATCAGATTCATCATCATCTTCTTCCTCCTCCTCCTCGTAGAAGCCGCCAATATTGTCGTAATGACTTTCGATATCATTGTTGTCTTCTTCCTCATCTCCAGACAAAGAACCAATATTGGATACAAAGTTATCATCTTTCTCGCCATGTATACTCTCATCCCGTGTTTTTATCTTCTTAAACCTTTGTCTCTGTTCTCGTTGTTTTCTCGATTTCTGTGCTTCTTCTTGTAATCTTTTGATCCGTTGTTCTGTCCTAATCAGACGACCTTGAGATAAGGCCGCTTGAGAGAGATGTTTAGCTTCTCTCAATGTATCGGTTAGGATGTCTGCTACTTCATGATGAGTACTCTTTCTTCTCCTTCCATTTCTGTTTTGACTTCCTCTATTCCTTCCAGACATCTTGTCATGATGCATTTGTCGAAGTACTCTATATCCCTCTATTCTATACGCTCTGCCTACACATCTTATTATTTGTGAACCCAACCCAATCTTTTTGAGTAAATTGCACTCTCGAATGATGTCTGCTTGAAACAAGTCTTGCGATATCGTTCCCTCAACTAATGGCCTCAAGCGCTCTGTGATTGTTCTCACAAGACGTTGATTCTGTTCATTTTGATGATTAGAAGATATTCCTGTCGTTGTTGTTGGATGGCCCATCAACACCGACAAACGAGCAAATGCTTCACAATCTGCACCATTACTCACTTCTCCTACATATTTCCCCGTCAGTATTTTAATAGCCTCATTAGCACCTCCAACTAGACCATACTTATGATATAATAATCTAGAATTATCATTGCTTAATACTTCATAGGCATGAGTCAACTCTTCTAGCTTTTGTTTTATATACCTTTCTGTTTCTTCTTCTGAAGGCGGAGGGGGTGGGGGTATCATCTCATCAGGCATAGGTGGCGGCGGCGGTGGTGGTGGATGATGTTTCTTCTCACTCCTTTGTCTCTTTCTTCTCCTAATTGCAACTTTATCAGGATGATATTCACGGCTTAATCTTCTCCAATTCTTTTGGATATCAACAAGAGTTGCATTTGTATGTACCTGAAGCACATCATACAAACTTGTATCGTGCGGTGGACGACAGTAATGCTTTCGTATAACATTTGATGATTGAAGGAGTAATGTATTATGATGATTTTGCTTATTTCCTATTGAAAAACGCCCAGGGGTAAATGGAGATGGGGCTGCACTTATCACTGTATATTGAAATTGTATTGTTATTAAAATTAAACCGCATGATATAATCGGTATCCAAAGAGGTAGTCAGTAACACACCATCAACACGGAGTAGTATAAACACAGCAAAAGAAACTTTACTCACATTGTTGGCCGCCTCCAACCAATAATAATAGTATGATAACATTATACATTTTCGTGTCATCGAGAGCACATGAGAGAGCAAACAATTTTGCACTAGTACCAAACAAGCAGAGCCTCCAGACCACTATAGATAGAGAGTCAAACAACTGAGCATACACAAGTTGTAACTTAATTCAGAACTACGAATGCAAACCAATTGCAATGCCCGCCCGCCTGTCTCATAAGAGAGTTGATGGTGCAGTTTGGTTTTTTTTATGAGACTCGAGACTGATCGTCAGAAAAGGATACCTTTGACGAGAAATTCCCTACTCTCTACAACTTCACCCTCGGATTCACCCTACATACCAACTCAAGAAAACATTCCTAGGATTCAAATTGGGTCATGATATAAACTTTGTAGGTAAACTAGTTTATTGGTACCCAAAACTTTACTTTCCCCTCTGTAACATAATATATCTCATGACCTAATCGCTATCTGAATCACTGCTGTCACTGTCGCTATCGGATTTATCAGAATCATCACTATCATCATCTGATGATGAAGATGATGGGGGAGCAACCTCTTTCTTCGTTTTCTTCTTCTTGCCTCCAGAGTCCTTGCTCTTTGTTGGGGGTGTATAATCCTCCATTTCTCTCTTGTAACGAGCCTTGTCCTCTGCTGCCTTCTCGTTGTACTCTTTCTTATCCTCTTCACTTAAAGCTTTCCAGGCAGCGCCCACCAACTTTCCAAGCTCGCCAAAGGATGCCTCAGGATTGGCATCCTTAATATCGGGTCGTTTTGCAGCCACATAGTACATGTACGCTGAAGACAGAGAAAGTGGTAGCCATGTTAGGACGGGTATATAGTCAGACAATATCCAAAATAAACACAACTCCAAACTTACCACTTTTGGCATTCTTTGGCGCATTTGGATCCTTCTTTGCTTTCTTCTTCTTTGGCTTTTCGTCCTCACTTGAGTCATCACTATCATCATCATCAGATGGCGGTGTGTAATCTTCCATCTCCTTTTTGTACCTTACCTTATCCTCTGCGGCCTTATCATTCCACTCAGTCTTATCACCTTCTTCCAAGGCTTTCCAGACCACTCCAAGTAGTTTTCCCTGTTCAATATTAAGAGTTGTATGTCAGTGATGCAATACATAAAATATATTTATAACAGGATAACATATGTAAATTATTAAACTAATATACTCACAATCTCGCCGAAAGAAGCTTCAGGGTTGGCCTCCTTAATCTCAGGTCGCTTTGCCTTCGAAAAGTACATAAAAGCGGATAGAGCATTCTTGGGGGCGTTAGGGTCCTTCTTCTACAGTGTTATATCAGAGATATAATAATGTTAGTCCAAAGAAAGGGTGTTGTATATAAGTATCAATATATCAAGATTCAGCAGCACAAAAACTTCTCACCTTTTTCTTCTTCTTGGGGGATGCCTTCTTCTTCTTATCAGAATCGCCAGATGACTTCTTCCTCTTCTTCTTAGGCTTCTCTTCGTCGCCGCCTTTCTTGGCCTTCTTCCTAGCCTCGGCTAGGTCTGAGTCATCTGAGGCTACGGAACCAAGATCATCATCGTCTTCGCTGTCACTATCACTGCTATCATCATCAGACTTGTTTCCTCCTGCATTATAATCCTCATCATCCGAACTTTCGTCATCATCATCTCCTCCATCCATCTCTTCATACATTCGATTAGATGCACCCCGACCAGTGGGTGGTTGTTCCTCCATACCAGCTTCCTGAATATTCTTGATTTTGATCTTCTTACCGGAAAGGAATTGAAACATTGCATTATAATTTGTCTTATCAATTCCTGAGAAGGTGTACTCCTTGGTGCTTGAGTTGTCTCCGGGAGTATTGTGTAATGTAACACATAGATCAAAGTTACGTGTCGAGACCTGGCCACCAGCATAACGTTGGAATTCAACACTTTCAATCTCATCGAA
>Ga0214480_100424_pt1 | contig 21504 bp, 15 predicted proteins | sample M1_20Mar14CPVII9_3_FD_165042 | JGI IMG/M metagenome (GOLD analysis project Ga0214480, IMG submission 165042) | Marine eukaryotic communities from Monterey Bay, California, United States - M1_20Mar14CPVII9sort6BwellE17 | ecosystem: Environmental > Aquatic > Marine > Unclassified | place: USA... | reverse complement strand
TATACATGTATGGACCGGAGAAGAATGCAATGTTTCATGATCGGAGAAGTTTGGCAATGTTAGAACAGGAGGAGAGGCGGGGTAGAAGTAATGAGGGGTTAGAAGTAATGAGGGGTGAGAATGAGTAAAGCATCTAGATTAAAAAAAGAGCAAATGATATGCTCATAAACCACAAGGACAAAATACACGTACCAACAGGAGGGATAGCAGCTTGATCAGTAGAAGCAGACTCGACAGATGGACGATTAGTACTAGCAGGATCCACCTGTGGTAAATTAATCGGATCAGTCTGTGTCATACAATCCTCAACCTTAACCTCCCTCTTCTCCTTCTTATTACTCGGCAAGTAATACTTGAAAATAACATGAATCAATTCACACTGCTCCCTCTGCTGTCTAGTATATAATTCCATACTTTCATTTGAATGTATATTCTGTAATTGTACCAATCGATCCTTATTCAAATGATGTTCATGGAACCATTTCCAATCCTTTTGTTGTTTGATTATTAATTTTTGAGTTTGTTGAGTGTGGAGAGTTTGTAATTCATGTTGTTTTTGGAGTAGTATTTGTTGTCCTGATAGAGTAGAATTGGTATTAGTTGTTGAGGATTGGATGGATTGTATTATTGATGGGGTTAGTATACCACCTGCCAATGAAAAATCCCCCTCCCCATTATTATGACTATCATCCATAATATTATCAACTTTCTTCTCTTCGGAGTCCCTCTTATCGGGATCATAAATATCAATAATTTCACCCATCATTACTTTACCCGGCTGTAAAAATGATAAGGACTTATCACCACTTTCAACTGATACGATAACGCCTGGTAATGTTGCCATGCCGTCATTATCTATTAGTGACTTGTTGTATTTTATACAACGAGATTGTGGATCGTAGTAGTATGAAGGATTACTCATGATTTGATTGTTTGTATTTGCAATTTATAACCCGAGATATATCTTCTCAAAATCAAATATCAAGATAATTGTAGGTATACTAATATAAGATCCTCTTCTGTATTGCAATACTAAATCAATTTTAAGTATGGCAATAGATTTTGCAATCACGAGTTAGAGTTAGGAGAATCGGTATACGTCGTCGGCCTCCGCCGCTTACAACTTATGCACAGCTAAATTAGCGCACCAACAACTAATGAAAAGGAAGATGATATGCCTAAGAGATATAGCGCTATCTCGGTTATCAAGGACGCTAAAGATTAAAGAAGAGAGCCAATTAAAATTTCGACGACCGTTAAAGAGCCAAACCTTTAATTTATTCGTACTTTTTGTTTTTTAGTGGTATGTATGTTAAGTAGATGTGTTAATATTAAACTATCGGGTGTGGTAGTAGACTATTTATAAGAAGAGGATAAATTGTTTATGAGGAAGAGTTTTATTGGTTAGAGTGTGAAGTGTAACTTCTAAAAGATATTACGGTCGAGGGTTGTTTCATTTAGGATAGTGTGCACCTTATATAACACACAAACTACGAGATAGGATACATCTTCGGTACACTATATTATTAAAGAACATATCGATTTTATTATATACAAGTGTAATATTATTGGTGGGGCTTGTTACATCAAATCATTTATTAGTTATTGCAGTTCACATTCTTGTGCACATCACGTGTCTCAAATTTAAAACATGGATAGAGAGGGAGGTGGTGACCACAACGTATCATCAGTATATGTATACAATGGAGTCGATGAAGTACCGAGGGATGTTACATATGTTAGGGTAGATCAATCTGTTACTATAATTCCTGAAGGTGCATTCCGCGACCGTCAGAATTTAAAGGTAGTTGAATTACCTGAAGGGCTGATAAGAATTGAAAATGATGCATTTGAGAACTGTCCATCTTTGATGAGGATCAATATACCCTCTACGGTTGAAGAGATTGGCGATGGTACATTCAGTGAATGTTTAAAGTTAGATGATATTGTCCTGCCAGATGAACTGCAAAGATTGGGTCCATTTGCATTTTATGAATGCATTTCTCTACAAAGAATCAACATTCCTTCTGGCATTAAGGAGATTAAAGGCGGAACATTTCTCAATTGCGATGGTTTACAAGATATTGCATTTTCCGAAGGACTTGAAGTAATTGGAAAAGATGCATTTAGTGGCTGCAAATCTTTGGAATCAGTTACTCTTCCATCAACTATACAAGTTATTGGGGAAGAATCATTCGAACGCTGTCTATTATTAAATGAAGTACATATGCCTGATGCTATAGAGAGTATACGATCAAGGGCATTCAAGAATTGCAACATCACTAACTTTCGAATGCCTTCTCAAGAGACTGGTATTGATTCAGACTGCATAATGAAGAATAACTGCTTGGTATCACTTGAGTTACCTGAAAACATACAAGAATGTTATATCAGAGCAGCTCCCCTTGAATCTTTACGGAATGTCACATTTCCAGTACCGTGTGGGGTAAATGACGATGCTAACGATAGATTCGATGAGTGGACTGATATGTTTGTAGCATTCCCTGACAAGAATGGAGATACAATATTAGATGCACTACAAAAAAGATTTGATGAGTTACCAATCCACAAGATATGTTACTACCAATCATACCACGATACTGAGACCACCATGCAGAATCTCAAACGGGAAATCAATCCATGGACATCAAAACCTCCCGGTCAATTGAATACATCGGGAAAAGAGCAAGACTGCTTGGGGATGACTCCTCTTCACATACTGGCTTGCTCAATCAAACAGAACGTCGAAATTTATCAGTTATTGATTGAGAAGTATCCCGACACTCTCATAATGAAGGACAAGTGGGGAGACATACCACTACAATACGCAATTTGGTGTAATGCACCGCCGGAATTAGTCAATTCATTAGTAGAGAGTTGCAAAACATTGCACCCCGATTATGAGTTTGATTGGAAAGGCATGATTCTGACATTGGCAAAGCGTGACGTGCCTCTGGCAAACATTCAGAAGTTGGTCAATACACAACAAAGCAGCTTTTCTGATCAAGAATATGATATGCAACATGCTGTGACAGAATTGGCAGCTGACAACGCAATTCAGGCTGGAATACATTTCAGTGGTATTGGTTTCAGTGGTCGATGCACTTCAATAGAAACGTTTAGATACATGCTTCAAATTAGCGTTTACAAACGATTAGATTTGTTATCTGTTAGTAAATGGTGTGAAGATTTGAAAGACATTATAAGCAACTTTCCCGAGGGAGCTAACAAAAGAGAAGCAGGTACCAAAGCGCTGTATGACAGACTTGACACTTATGAATCAATCAAAGAGGGTACCCCTGTACTTGAACTGGCATTGTGGAGAGCAAAGCTTGACGAGGGTCGGAACAAGAGGGCAAGAACTGATGATGAAGTTAGCTATAGGGAGCAGTGCCGAATCAATTGTAGGGCGGATATTATCATTAGGAATGTTCTGCCTTATCTATTGCCCGAATAAAGGAAAGTCCATATGTCTTCTCTCATTCTAGGCTGATAAACTAACGAACAAATAACACCGTAACCTCCCTATCTCCTACTATCTTAAAATGAGAATATTAAGTTTACTTCCTCTACATCAACATCAATATCACCACCAATACCCAATTCCAAACCACCAGTATCACCCGAAATCGCATCAAAGTCTGCCGTCCCAATAACAAATTCAGGTTCCGGTAAATCAATATTTGTCTTTGCCTCAAGTAATAACCGTCTATCATTATCAAGTGGTATTATTGGTATAATTGTAAATCCTTTTCGTTGTCCTGGTAGCATGTGATATGTCCCGATTGTGTTTAATGTATTCTCTGTCCGGAAACCAAATCGTGCACTAGTTCTGTGTGTTGTTATGTCATATGCTGCACATAAGTTTAATCGGGTACCAATAGATCCTGTGTTTGTGCATATGATATGACCACAAGATATGCTGTTAGTGTTGAGCTTAGAGAGATACAAAATGGTATATATACTCGTCACTTACCCCCTTCAGCAAACAACCAAGACTTTGTATACTCTAACAATATAGATCTATCATCATCGTCGTCGTTATCATCATCATCTCTACTCAACCTCCTTCGTTGTTTAACTGTAAATCTACCACCAAGTAATGTATCCTCAATACAACCCCGTATTCTCCACAATCCATGACCAAGTCTATGACTACTTTCAAAATCAGCACCGATACGAACTATTCCATATGGTATAATGTTAGACAATGATTTACGTAACTTTATGATTGTTATTGGATCAAAGTTTATATTAATATTTGGTATTTGCATACCTGTTTTATCTATGATGTAATGGCGGACTGAATCTAATGGCTGTTGCTGTTTGTTATTTCTATGTTTTCTTTTGTATTGTGACTGTCTATATCTTTGATGACCATTGTCGTCATCACTATCTTCATTTAGCAGGAAGAATGGTGGTTCATTATCATCACTTTTTCGTCTTCTTCTCCGTCTTCTACTACTTCTTTTATTGTTGTTACTTCTGTCTAATCTGCCCATTATTGGTATATCATCTTCATTGCGTCGTCTCCAATCATTATATGATGATGGAAATGATGACGGAGGTACATTGGCAGAGATACAACTGCTACCAAGAAAAGTGATAATGCAACAATTAATAATTATTATGAACCTATTATCAATCATTGTTGTTGTTCTCTATTCAATTCAATAGTGATATATACATAGGCAGCGTATAATGCAATCGATATCATAAACTATGAGAGTTTACAATATGTCTGTCTGTTCCTTATCGCCTGCTGGCAAATATTGATAATGATACTTTAACTTTATACGTTTGTATTAAACTCACAGTTCAATTATTGCAAGTATTGCCGCCATAGCAACGTTGCACAGCCGGTTGCAACACTAACAACCAAACACTCCCACTGTCTGAGAAGTCACGGACTACTGCCAATTGAATAATACTCGTTCTCTACTCATATCTATCGAACAAAGAAAGACAATACGAAGAACTACAATACTATCTGCTACCAATTGTATTAGATTTGACATATAATACGCTATTCAATTAGCCGCTTCGATTAGTCCACATTGAGGGTCAACACGAACGGTCTGTCCGTCGATCACTGAAAATCCACTTTGGAACGTTATGTAGAACGATGTAGAAATATCGTTGCAATCGAGCTCATAATTTTTCAATTGCAGTAACAACAACAACTATCTAGAGGAGGTAACTACTAGCTCCTCCCACCGATAACACCGCCTCCTCCGCTCTACCCATGCCGTTCACATGCCGCCGATAATGATGCTGGCGCCAGCTACTACTCAGTTTGATGGAGGGCTTGTCAGAAGATGATATCAATTTTTAGTAAGTTAGTGCATGTGATGTGTGCTTTATTATATTCCTCTATCGCCCAGCCTCAACTCCACATATCTACTCCTTTATTCATACCACTCTATTAAATGTATCAGACTGCGGCAGTCTCGGCGAACGCCACGCGTGCGTTATCATCGACGTCGAAGTGGCCGTTTTTTTTTATGGTGCATCATCATCCCTCAACAACATCTACCCGGGCTCCTTCCTCCCCGAGAACGAGACCTACGCATATCGATGATACATACGATGGATATACGACGTTAGGACCACCACCGAATAGTCTCCGACGCTCTCCGAAGGCATATCGTTGCAATAAATATCAAGAAAAACCTTGTTATGTTTTATTGCAACGGCATTATCTCTTCACCGTATGTCCTCAATCAACCACCATTACACACCCTTCTTCAAAATAGCATTGTCTTCGTTACTACTACATTCGGCTCGGCTGCGGATAAGGATGTCTACATGGTTCAATTGCCAGCCGAATGTGAAGAGGAGGGAAGTTGCACCTATTTTCCCTTCCATCTACTACCTCTTTTGTTCCTGTCATCATTACACCACTTCCAACACAAGTGAATTAATCTGATGCTACAATATACGTCCGACTGGCGGTTCGACTTTTAGTTGTATGTTTATTGATTATTAGAGAAGAGAAAGAATATGTGCATTATGTGATATGAGTTGTTTTAAGGTATATGTTCGACCTTTTATATTATCCTTTCATATGTTAGTATATAAAATAAAGAACTATCTATTTATCTATTATATTTATATTTGCATCTACAGTCTATTGTCATCTACACATATCATAACCACTATACATATAACATCATTTTGGTATTTTTTCTAAGTAGAGATGAGGACTGAGGGCGGCAATAAACGTCCGGGGGCATTGGACAGATATGTATCCGATTGCGAATACAAGCTGGGCATAAATACCCAGTCCGAACCAGGGTGAGCGACGGACAGACCGTTCGTGTTGACCCCTAATATGGACTCAAAATTTGTTGCAAATCTTATATGAGAGCTGGTCTTTGTCACCAGGGTACGGACAGACCATTTTTCACATTTAGCGATCTACTGTCTTTAACCTACCTAAACACCACTCGTGTCACTTTATCTATCGACTTGCTTTTTTTTGACTAAGTCTAGAATTAGATGGTATGTGCGCCTGAGAGTCCATGCACCTGTGCGCACAGGCGCACTTAGAAACTACATCTTCATATAATCACACATATTTTTATCTCTAAGTAGTGAAATAGACTGTGTATAGTTACACACAGGTAATTGTTTGATTTGTGCGCCTGTGCGCATGGGCGCATAATATTTTCAGTCTATGGTCAGACTTTCTTCTATGCGCACAGGCGCATGCAAATACACAGGAAAATCCAGAGCCCATGCGCCCATGTGCACAAACCAAGATAGCTTGTTAAAAACATCACTGAGTATGAACAACTGCATAGGCCTACACAGCATATCTAGCTTAATATTAGTTTTATCTGTGCGCACAGGTACTCGTGCGCATGGGCGCACTGGTGCATGAAGTGGTTCATGTGTTTAGCGGGGGAGGTAGCGAAATAAAATTGTGACATGGGTGGTGTTGTGACATCCTCAGAGTTGACTTTTTGCTGGGGAGTAAAATGGTCTGTCCGTACCCTGGTGACAAAGACCACTCTCTATCATGCATGCGCAGATGATACCATACTAGAGTTGTTTGATCTCTTAATACTTCAAAACCATAACTATATCAATGGATCAAATACCAATCAGTACTAGCGGTGGCGGCGGTAATTCGTGGCCTCCAGCATTGCGTCGTCGACTTGGCCTTCCATCAACAACTTGCTCATCAAAATCAAAGTCCTCTAATAATGATGAACTGTCTCCTGATATTGATATACAACCACCAACAACTCAATCCTCCACTCCACATACAACATCTACAATATCATCACACGAACTACGGCGATATATACACAAAACATACTCAACATTAACATCCATACAACGGCAATTACATCGAGGTGAGGAAAGCTACTTCGAACAATCCTACTCTCATGGTAATTTGTTACAGGGTTGGGATAATATATGGATTGAACAACATCATAATCATAACAATTCAAATAGTTATACTAATAGTGGTAGTAGCGGTGGTATGTATTCAAGTATGGGTGAAGATGGCACTTCTAACAATGTATCAAACAACAATCATGCACATCATATGAACAATAACAAGTCAATACCAATACGTAAAATGCCAGCTGAATATCGATGGTTTACATCAAGTTGTGGTACTAATCTTCCAATAACAAGCACTGATAATAGCAATGGTGGTACTAGTGGTAGTGGTATTGGTAGGGTGGCTGCATTGGAACGATGGAGTTTAATCGATAGGCCGCCTACACCAGAGGTACAAGAAGAGAAGCAGGTTGCTAATGAAGAAGAAGTGGATAGTAGTTTGAAGAAGAAGGAGGAGGCAGATATGACGGATACATCAATAGTTGTTGATAATGAGGTTAAGATAACTATTGATAGTAGATCAAACATCGACACCACCTCACAGTCTACAAAGGAGGTAGCTGACAAAGTTGAATCAAATTTGGCAGCTACCATGGCAACTGAATCTCACCATGCCAATGGCAAGGAGGCAGACGCGGCAGCCGATCAAACAGTGGGCGTTGATCCTATGCATCAGTCTAAGCCGGAAGAATCGACATATACGTCCTTATCACCTAAAGTAGTAGCTGAGGCAGAGAATCAGTCCAATAAAAGACAACCTTATAAAGTTGCCGATACCGAGCCTCAGTCCCATCATACATTATCATCGGCGGGGCAATGTAGTACGGACGCAGAGATGGTAGTTGAGAAGACGGCATCATCGTCAACATTAGAATCTAAAACAACAAGGAAGGATGAATCTAATAATACCATCAGTACGAGGCGTGATGTCTCGAGTTCAAGCAACATTCAATCATCATCATCAGATGCTATTTCATCCTCTCCTACCGCCGCCGGGTTTACAGAAACAATCTCATCCAACGGCAAGAATAGTACCGATAATACTACCACCACCACGATGATGGATCATCCAAAGAATAGTATTGCCGATGAGGATTCCTCTGAGAAGACAGGACATACCACTATTGATGACAAAGAAGACACGTCACAAGAACAAGATTCCTCCACGAGTATATCATTACCACAGTCCAAACGTGCACGCCTTGATATCAATCAGCTATCCAAGGACGACGTCAGTACTGCTGGTGATACCGCTTCTCCTAATGCCGATATGAATACAAATCTATCTAAGGAACACGACGATGATTAAGAAACTAACAAGGTTCAGCATTTGGAACTGATAGAAGAAGGGGAGGAGAAGGCTGCTGAGACAGTCCCTACTTCTTCTTCCACCGCCGTGACGGGTGAGAGTAGGACATCATCATCGAGGAGAAGTACAAGGAAGCGTAAGACTACTTCATAGGGAGAGCTGAAGTACAGGAATGCTGAATTATATAATTGACTATTCGGCATATGTCATATCATATGTCAACAATCCAATGAGATTAGTCTTTGCTTAGTCTTTGGAGGTGCAGCTTTGTACTTATAACTGTAATGTAACTCATACATTTCCCGTTACTTTAGCAACTTTTCTGTTCCATTCATCGCTGGTGTTCTTCACATCCCACTTATCATCTGTATAGAATACGATATGGTACAGGCACGTATAATCTGTCTTCATTCCAATACTTTGAGCCTCCTCCAATCGAGGCTTTAGTCTCTTTTCCAAACTGAAACCAAAGGAGGATGGATTCTTGATAACAAACGATATTGCCTTACTCTCATCACCCAAGGCATTAATGTAAAAGTTCAATGTTGGTTCCAAGTTGTTGTGTATATCATATCCTAATAAAGCCGGGAGATGCTGTATCATCTTTGTTAGTTGTTCGTCTGTTAAGGATAGACGATCTTGTATCCAATCTATCTTTGGTTCTAAATTGTTCTCTATGCTGTAATTAAAAAGAGCTGTATATCGTTGAATCATTTTTGATAATTCTTCGTCTGATAAGGATAGACGTTGCTGTAACCAATCCAACTTTGGTGCCATGTTATCAACAATAGATAAACTTAGAATACCAGGCCGGTTTTGTATAACCTTCGATAAATGTTCGTTTGTCAAAGAGAGACGATGTTGCAACCAATCCAATGTTGGTTCTACATTATCTCCGATACTAAGTTGTAGAATGTTTGGCCATCGTTTAATTATCTTTGCCAATCCCTCTTGATCTAATATAAACCGTTCCTGTAACCAGACTAACTTATGTTCAATGTTGTCCGTACTAAATATCAGAAGAGTTGGATTGCCTATGATCAATCTTCTCAACGAGTTATCATCAAGCAACAATCTATCCTGCAAGTGATCAATCTTTGACTCCAACCTATCATCTTTCATACCAAGTATGTTTGGTTGAGATTGAATGATCTTCTTGATTTGATTATCATTCAAAATTAGACGATTCTTTAACCACTCGACACGTTCATCTAATATACCAATCTCACGGGTAAGGATATTTCCTCTTCTACTTTCTATTGCAACTGTCTCTAACTTTTCTCTACTAAATCCCAATGTATTACTCAAATATTGTCTGTTGTGTTCAATGATTGATGGATCTGTTGGTGCATAGAAGAGTTGAACTAGCCGCCGCTGATTGTAATCTTGCTGATATAATGTATTAACCGCTTGCTGTTGACGATGATAGTATGGATGAAATGCAACTGCATACCCCAATGTTGAAAAGAACAGAGAATGAAGTAACATGATCATACGTATCTATGAAAAGTATGAAATACACCGCCTTAGATGTATGCTTGCCGGAACTGAGGCCACTTTAAACTTAAGAATAATCCAAGAAAATACATATACAAATACCACCTGTATACAATACTGAGAGTACATATACCTTTCACTTGATGGTTGCTACCTAAATTATAATTGCTCTTTAGCGATGAGATAACTTTGTGCACAAGATGTGTGCTCTTATATCAAGTGGACGCCTTATTATTCCTAATAACTATCTAACGTGATGAGAAGTTATAATCCTTTTGCAATGTATACAATGGTTCAGTATCAACATATACATTATACACTGCATCCGAAATTTGTAGTTTGAAGTTTCATTGAACACAAATTAAATTCTCAAAAACATTAGTTGGGCAGTAAATTGTAATAGCTTAATAATATAAACAGCAGTTCTTCGTTACCAACATAATACTCAATAATCAGTTTTTAACGCTCTTTCGAATCAGTGTACTCATCTGGTGAATGCAATTTATTCAGTGGCCTACGGTAGGATACGCTCAGTGGTATCCTTTTCCTATTATACATCACTAAGTATCACTAATATTGTATATCAACCCGGGCGAGGGCAATTCAGGTTTTGTAATCATAATCTACTCATCTTCTTCTAGCTTGTGTAGAATTTGCAACTAAACATATCATCTTCTACAATGGCATATAGATCAGGCGGCGGCGATGATTCAGAGACAAATCCACTCTTAAATCATCATCAAACAACAGGCGATAGAGATGATGTCATCAATAATGCACCGATATCAGATCAAGTGCCCTCACCAAATAGCGGTATACATACCCTATTGCCCGATGGTATAAATCATACAATCAATGTTAATAATAATAATAATAACTCGGATCATAATCAATTACGACATCGCCATCATCGGTCATCACCACCAACTAACAACACTATACAAGCTCAACAACAATCATGGGATATCTACGGTCGGCACTCCTTAGATGATGCTGATATAGCCGGAGGTGCCTTCCGTATACCACCTAATACACAACATAGATTATCATCCTCGGCAACATCTCCAAATACTACTCGTTCTAGATCATTCGGTGGCAGTAGTTCAACACGAAAGTCTACTCCGCCATCCAATAGCAGTTATAATGATAGTAGAAGACAATCGTTAACACCATTGAGTGGACGGTTGCAAAGTTCACATGAGCATCATTTGATACAACAACAGCAGCAGCAGTATCCGCGATCACATGAAATAGATAGAGGACGACGAGGGGTATATTACGGTGGATCTGAACATGACTTTTTAAGATTGTCAATGCATAACGAGCAAGGAAGGAAGATATTGCCACCTGTACCAAATATAACTTCTGACAGGTTTACTACACCAAGTAGAACAAAGACTAACCCCTCAACATTTATAGTATTAGGTATAAACCTTACATCCTACTCACCCCGTATCCAATTTCTACTATCAGCATTTGGTTCATTCCTATTTTCATTATTATATGGATATTTACAAGAATTGATAAGTGTCGAGTTATGTTCCAGAAAGTTAGGGTTGTTTTTAGCATTGATGCAATTTATGGGATATACGATATTGAGTTACTTCTTTCGTAAGTTTGGTACGAATGGTGGTGATAGTAAGAATATGAATGGTAATGTAGTTGGTATGGAAAAGAGAAGGCTTAGTGTATCATCTGGTTCTGCTGCCATGGGGAGTAGTAGTAGCAGTTCATCTCAACAACAACAATCTATAACGGCAGTGATCAGAAGAATATGGAAACGAATACAATATGGTAGAACCAAAACATCCGATGAAGATGATGAAGCAACATCAATATCAACAACAACTGTACCAATAGAATTATACATTGGACTATCAATATTACGAGCAATAGATTTAGGAATGACAAATCTAGCAATGCAATATGTCAATTATCCAACTAAAACATTAATGAAATCAACACGAGTAGTCTTTACAATGATCTTCGGAGTAGTCATAACACGGAAACGATATGTCTTGGCAGATTATTCAATAGTAATGTTAATGGTTGTAGGGCTATGCATGTTTCTACATGCAGATACACAAACCTCAGCAGTCTTCGCACCCATGGGGATACTAATGTTAATTATATCATTACTATGTGATGGAGCCATTAGTAATTTGAGTGAGGCATTGATGAATCAATACTCAGTTGGACAAGATGAGTTTATATTTCGATTGTATAGTATAGCCACATTCTTTATCTTCATCGCGGCAGCAATTAAGGGTGACTTACACGATGGAATAGCATACTTGACACGACCTGGTACAATACAAGAAATGGAAGATGGATTATTAGCATCATGGTCAATATCAGGCAAGGTACTTACCATGATCTTATTCTCAACTACCGGATATTTAAGTTCATCATGTTCAGCTGCCATTACAAAAACATTTGGTGCATTGGCCATGAGTATAACATCCACGGCACGGAAGGCAACTACAATCTTTCTATCATTTGCATTATTCCCGGCAAATGAATGTACAGTAGAACATGTTGGTGGTATATTATTATTCATTACAAGTCTAATTGTTAAAAGTTTAAGAGCTAGTAAACGTCATGCTAGTACTGGGAATGAGAATTCTTATCAGCATAAGACTCACCGTCATGGTAGTAATATCAGTAGTCCAAGGAAGGACAAAGGCAGCAATGGTATGATGATGAATGTAGGCGGAAATGAAAGACTTTTAGAAATGAATAGTTCACTTCTTCACTACAGGCGTAGATCTAATGGAGAGGATAATGATGTTGTTTAGAGTGAGACACATTAAATCTAAGTAAATAGAGTACGATAGTTGTCTAATATATCGTCTACTTGTATGTACTAGCTAATTTTTGTTATAAGTACAAAGCTACACTTCTTTTGATCACTTATTTCACACCATCTCATTCATCATTAACAACTCTACCAAATATTATGGCTGTTGAATGGAAAGATCTGCGGCACTCTGGGCACTTTCCCTTTAATTTCCTCCTAATCTGGGCATTGTTGCACTTCTCACAAAGACATGGATGTCCGCATGGAATAGTAAGATATCTAACAGGTCTCTCTAAACATATGATACACATCTTTGATTCACTTCTCCCACTAGAATCATCTCGGTTGATTTGAGGAGGAGCCGCATTATCTTTATATGTAATGATGTATTCTGGATAAGCTAAACAAGGACCACGGGAAGCATATAAATCTTTTGAAATCACTTCGGAGTGGCTCATCAAGGTAGGGTTGGGATTCTTCGAATCAGTATCAAGTATCCTTCCAACTACCACTCGACACAGTAACATCTTTGATGACGTATGAAACTTATCATACGTCTTATTCCGTATGATTGTTGCTTTTGTACTAAAATGCTTACCAATTGGGTTCCAATTGGCAAGGAAAGTGCTGAGCGTGCTTGATCCAGGATATCCCATAAATGCATTGATTTCATTATCAAGTCCCCAATTCTCGGCTGATGCTTTTTGCTTACTCCTCATATAATTTGCCCATAACGACTTATCTTGGACTCGTTGGATGGATTTGACAGGGTTGTCTCTTAACTTGAGGCCCCCGATATTGTCATATAATAGGTCAAGAATATCCTTGCCCTCTTCAGAATGCAACCCAACTTCTGCATATGTCCCAAGTTGCCAAGTGGACGGAGTGTCCGTCTGATCTTTAGATTTAACGAATGATGAATCACTGGTTCGCCATTGGGATTGTACTGGTAACTGCGGCACTGATACTCTATCCAGTGGGGCCACAAATGCAATTTCTAATGATTCGTTAATCCCAACTACCATACAATTCTGATTTATCATTTGTCCAACAGATACGCTTGATATCTTTTGGCCAACATGAACAATTCCATCGTTTCTAATTCCATTCCCCGCTACATAGTCAGGGAGCGGGCAGCATACTTGCAATTCATACTTGTTACTAGCACCCATACGACAGCACATTGATTCAGGCACGGATGATTGAGATGGGAAGGATACCCACACATAATTACCGTCACCATCAAGTTTTACTACAACACCAACACTACCAAGTCCCCCATCATCATCCCCGTCCGACCAATCTACACCTCGCTGAACAAGCATACCCAATTGTACATTATCAATTGTAACAGGAGCCCCGGGTCTAGCAGTCTGAGCAGCACTAACATGCGGTAACAACAGAGGCGAGAGAGGATCTCCTTTAATACTTTGTTGTACTTGTCCAGGTAGTAGCCTCTCGTTAGCAGGTTTTAGGAAGTTGGCAACTAGATTTTGTAATTCGTATGTATATCCCACAGAAGTCGACACTCCTCCATTGTTTGAGGGTAGCCACGGGAGTGCAACATTACCCAAAGCAGCCGCAAGACCTCCTGGTTCATCTGATATGAACTCCCCCAGAGTTTGATCAGCTGATAAGTTCTCAAGATTCTTACACATAAGTAGCTCATATATCACACATCCCAATGCAAATGCATCGTTCATGTCAGCTCTAAGGTCACCAAAATCTTCTAATTCATGTGATGCTAACAGCTCTGGTGATGCATACGACTTTGTAAATCCTACAGTTTCTTCGCCCGGTTTCAACGCCGTCCCGAAGTCTGCCAACAATAACTTCCCACCCGCCGATGTATCAATTAATATATTTGCTGCTTTAACATCGTGATGGGACACTCCTCTCTCGTGTGCAAATGCCAGAGCAGCACAAAGCTGGAATAGATTATGAACATATGATGTAAGCAAAATAATGAAGAGAAAGGAATAACACACACTAGCATCTCTATTTACATACCTGCAATGCATACCATGCAATTCTTCTTTCAGAATACGGTACCAATGGATTACAGTTGGACATTCTTTCAATTTCCTGTGCAAGAGTACCACCTGTGCTCGATAAAAAAGGTGTACATATCATATATCATGTGAGCAAATTGTGTAAAGCAAGGAAAAAGGAAAGAAGATCAACACAAACAACTTACCATCTGCATATTGCATAACAATACAAACAAAGTTCCGACTAATAAACCAATCCTCAAAGAATATAATGTGCATATCTCGATTACTATTATCAACACCTTCATTCAAATTATGAACTGATTCAATTTCTCTACAAAATTGTTCATAATCATCATCGTCGGATGTATCCATTGGCATTACCTTCAGTGCTACTTTTCTACCGGACTTCTTTGTTGCTAGGAATACTGATCCGAAGCCTCCTATACCTATACATCCTATTGTTGTATAGTTGCGGTCAATTAGACTTAGTGTATTTTGTGTATCTTTTAAATATGTTGCGTTTCGTTGTGTAGCTTCGTCCATGATTATTGCTATGTTGCGGTTACTACTGATCTTTTCCTGTCACAAGGTACAACCAATATTGCAATTTATCATCGGTATAAGTCGTTCTATTGATTAAAATACCATTTGTTATCTAATTAATAAGCAGCAGCAGGTGAGGAAGGTGCACCTTATATTTATGTCTTTTGTCTTTGTGCATAAGATATGTGTTTTTAATGCATAGTCCTTTTATTCTCCGTCACTTTATATTATTACCAGTCAATTACTCTGTATCTATGAAGAGAGAAGCTCTTAATACTTTTGCAATCAATGCGCATACCTACTATCACTTTCAATCAATGTAATAGGTAGGCCGCGGCGAAATGAAACTTATGGACTCTATCTACTTGAAACTTCAAACTTTTAAGTTTCATAAATCGAGGTAGCTATTCATCTCATCATTCATAATTGCAATAACAGTGAAGGATTAAATAACTTGTCATCGGTAGTAGTAGCAGTGGTGCCAGTTGGAGGTTGATAATTAACATCTGGGGATATGATAGTATAGCAAAGCAAACACACAACTCTCTAAGAACAACTGCTGACTTTGACGGAAGGATTAGAACTATTAGATTATTATTAGTACAGGGGTATACCAAAAGATTTAATCTGAATCTACATAAGGATTTGGTTATATATATCTTGTGTGGTAACAACAGTCATACTCTTGATACGTCAATATATGCAACGCTTTTACACACATCAAGAAAGAGACTTCAAGCTACTTTAAGTTGGATAGGCAATAGGCAAGTACACAACAATATAGACAGTGTACAGTGTACTTGCAGGTGGTATTCAATATACATAAAACGAATATATTTTACACATATTAAGCCTTGTATACCAAACAGGCATTAGTCAAAGATGATGGGGGAAACAAGCTTCTTAAACTTTGTATTATTGACTCTGCTCTTTGCAATAGCTGGAAATGCTTTTCAACCATACTATTGTCATCAACAATATAGAGTAGGCAATATATTACACCAGCAAGATTACAATCAGCGGCGGCTAGTCCAACTCTCATATGCACCAACAGATCCATCAATATTAGAACAAAACAGACAATATTTGAGTAATACATTGGGATTTAGTAAAGAAAAGTTGGATAAGATAGCAGCAAGTCAAAGAGGGAAAAGATCAAGAGGAAGTATACTAAATCTTAAAATTGGTATATTAGATGATCGTGTGAGTTGGTTACAGAATCGGCTCTGTTTGACCGATAATGAAATCAAGAAGATCATTCAATCTCAGCCATCCATACTTTGGAATCAATCAGAATCAGACACGGGGATTGGGTCGAAGATTGATTATTTGCAGAATAGATTACTGCTTGATGATATCTTGTTGAGGAAAGTGATAATAGGCAACCCGAGTATTCTTTTAATGAGCGTCGAGGATAATATAGAACCAACGTTAGATTGGTTGCAAGGAAGTCTTCAATTAGATGATACTGCCTTAAGCAAAGTGATTCAAAGGCAACCAACCATTCTACATCTCAGTATCGAAGATAATTTGGAACCAACATTGCAATGGCTACAAAACCGACTCCAATTAGATGATGACGCCTTAGGTAAGACGATCAAAAGATTGCCAAGTATACTAGGTACTACAACTGGTAAAATGGAACCAAAGTTGGATTGGTTACAGCAACGTCTCTTGTTATCAGATGAAGAATTATCAAAGATGATACAGCAATATCCAACACTTCTTAGTTTCAGTATAGAGAACAATTTGGAACCAACATTCAACTTTTACATAGATGCTTTGGGAAATGAGGGTGAGGCATTGGTGTTTGTAACACGAGACCCAAGTGCGTTTAGCCGAAGTTTGGAGAATAGACTAAAGCCTCGATTAAAGCAAGCATTGGATACTGGTATGGTTATCGATTCCAAACTTATGAGAGTTATAATGGTATATCCCAATGATCAATGGAATGGAAAGGTTACCAGAGAAATGTCAAAGAAATGGGTAAGAGATAACGAGAAAGCAATAAACGAAAGGAACAATAAGTAGTACAAAAGTTTAGATTTTAGTTGTTAATTATAGTAATTAGAATGTCTATATCTGATAATATAGAACCAAAGTTGAATTGGTTACAACAACGTTATCTTTGATACAACGGTGCCCACTCTCTTTGGTTGCAATATAGATAGCAACTTGGAACCAACATTGAACTTTTACATTGATGCCTTGGGAGATGAGAATCAAGCCTTGGCTCTAGTCAAACGACGACCCTCTGCATTTACTGTTAGTTTAGAAAACAGGCTTACACCTCGATTGAAGCAAGCCATAGATGTTGGGATGGTCGTAGATTCTAAACTTCTATCTCTCATGGTTACAACATCGACTCCAGTTAGATGATGCGGCACTTAGCTCTTCTACTGATATCTTAAAAGATAAGTTGGATTGGTTACAACAACAACTTCAATTAGATGATACCGCACTTAGCAAAATGATTCAAAGGATGCCTCAGATTCTAGGACTTTCTATAACTGACAATAGAACCAAAGTTGGAATGGTTACAAGATCATTTGATTCTAGATGATACCGCACTATTAGCAAGTTGATAAAACGAATGCCACCCATTCTAGGAATGTCAATACTTGATAATTTGGAACCGAAGTTGAATTGGCTACAGGTCTTTTTCTCATGGCTACAGCAACGTCTCTCCTTAACAGATGAGTAACTATCAAAGATGATACAGCGAGATCCAGCTCCAATTGGCCTCAACATAATCAATAATTTGGAACCAACATTAGACTTTTACATTGATGCCTTGGGAGGAGAAGATGAGGCAATATCATTTGTTACCAAGAATCCTTCCTCGTTTGGTTATAGTTTGGAGAATAGACTAAAGCCTCGATTAGAAGAGGTAAAGCTTGCTGGTATGGACATAGACTACTCATGCCTTTATCAACTTATATTCTGTACCAAAGATAAATGGAACAGAAAGGTTGAAATAGAAATGGGTAAGAGATAACAACAGATAGTACAAGTAGTTTAGATTACAAAAGTTGTCTATATATATATATATATATATATATATACAGTTTTGTTCATTCATCATCGATTGTCATCGTCTTACAAAGAATGAAAGTACTCTAATATCTGACCAGACTTTGCCTTTTTAGCTTCCGACTCGACCGTGTTACCCCATCTATCTTCAAGGCTAAGGTCAGCTCCAGCCTCTACCAAAAGTTTCAACGCTGCCGTATTGCCTTCCGACGCCGCAATATGAGATGCGGTCCTTTTGTCATAATCACTAGCATTCACTTGTATACCAGAATTCAAAAGACGTTTCAGTAATGTAATATCGCCGTCAAATACTGCTTGACATAATGTTGACGCCGCTAAACTTTCACTCATTGATAGTTCTCCGCCATTTCTTAATAGAATAGATGCAACATCTTCATGGTTATTCCGTGTAGCTTCATGTAAGGCAGATACTCCGTGCATATCAGTTAAGTTGGGATTGGCATGATACTCCAACAGCTTTGTCACAACATCTAAATGCCCTTCAGCGGAGGCTAACATTAACCCAGTTCGTTTGTCATCTAATGGGGGAGTTGTTTTGATTTGTTAGTATGGGAATGAGGGTAGTAAATCATGACAACTACAGATTCATATATGGGGATACACTTACAATCTGACGAATCAGGATCAAAGCCTTGCTCAATCATGGATACTACTGAATCAACACATCCTCTAGAAGCAGCAAAGACAAACCGTGTAGTATGGTCGTCTTTTTGTTTGTTTATATGCATCTGTACAAGCTCCCTAATTGCAACAATAGCCTGCCGAGCTTGTACCTCGGCTGTGGCATCACCCACCTCAGAGTCTTCAAACGATACACCTATTCGGCTTGATTTATGTCCAACTCTGAACGATTGTGGCAGCTCCTCTACTTTATGTAGTAAATTGTTAAGAACAGTCGCAGCGCTCCCGGGATGTTGGTTTGCAATGTCTTGATAATCAGATTTACTCAAGCTTAGTACCTTACACACGTTTCGAGTTGTGCTGGTGTCCGGTTGTGGTGACTCGGTGAAGAAGCCTGTTGTATGAAACATAAAGTAAGAAGAGAAATCTCAAAAAGTGCTCATATCATATGATCAAAAGACACTCACCCAAATCATTCAGGAAATTGTCTCCTCCATTGATTTGATTAGCTCTATGACCAGTTGACAGCCCCTCAGTACTATCAGCAACACTGGTCGGTGCCACACTCATATCTCTATCAGTAGTGCTAGCATCTTGTAGTTTTTCATTATCATCTGTTGATGTTGATGTCTCAACTTTCCCCTCTAATAACAGGTACAAATCGGATGTTGCACTGCCGCGAGTCAATATCTCTTCTCCTGGACTGAATATCTCAACCTTACAACGAGACAAAAAGGCATCAACAAACTGCTGCCTGGTACCTATCAACAACCTTGTACGGAGAAGGGATGGAAGGTATAGCTTCCTTAGTATCTTCCGCCGAACGGAGGCGGGGAAGAATTGTAGAACTAGAAATGATTTGAGATGTAAGAAGCAGACAAGAAGAGGTTATGTGTAGATCTGGCCATTCACTTCACACAAAACTGACCTTGTTCGTCTCCAATGTCTTTATTGTCAAAGTCCAGTTTGAGCTGGTTTCTCAGTCGTTTGGTAAGTTTCTTATCAAAGTTGTGGAGAGTTGAATACTTGTGCAATACATGTAGCGTCTCACGATACAGACTAGTCTTCTCATCACTTCTAACAATAAGTAATGTAATCGATCCGATAATCCAAGCCTGAATGTTTGATTGATAAAGGAGTAGAGATGAATGGATTAGATATTACGAACACATCTTATGCGCTCTTTTTTCGAACACATCTTATGCACACTTTTACACCCTTCACCAACAACGTCTTACCATGAGGACAACATTTAAAAGCATGTAAATCATGCCAAAGATTTGTTCGATAGGGTTTGCTGGTGAGAAGTCGCCATAACCAACGGTTGTAAAGGTAACAACGGACCAATATAATGCCGTGACATAGTTCTCAAATGATGACATATCCGCAACCTCTTCAGATCCAAGCCACGTATCTTGACCAAATGCCGATTCACGTGCAATAAAGAACATAATGCATGCCCATACGTGAGTCCATACTAATGCCGCCGAGAAGTTACGTATCAATGTTAAACTAATAAGTGATATCTTTCGATTGTATTGCAATATGGAAAAGAAGTATGCCACTCTGTATATTCGAACCAATTTGAGTAATTGTAACAATCCCAAGTTTTGTGTAAATTGACTCTCTTCTCCCAATGTACCCGTAGCTTGTAAACATATCAAATAGAATGGTATAACACCAATAAGGTCTACCCAGAACATCTTTCTTATATAATGTTTGAATATACATTGTCGATTGAATATGATCTTGTTATTTTCATCGTAATATGCCAGATTAAAGTTGATAATAATGTCCAATATAAAGATTGTTAGGAGTATAATCTCAACAATTAAACTACCCGACTTTGCCAATCCACCAGACGAGAAGGCTACTTCATATGTTTCAAAGAAGATTGTAAACCCTGCTGCGAAGACTGTAAATCCCCACCAAGTTTTGTATGCTACTCCCCATGGAAAGATGACGTGAAGAGGTACAGCCTTTCTACTATTATTTTGGTTATTGTTGATACTGTTGTAATATGACTTTACTCTCTCCCTATCCGAGCTAACTGACATAACTGATGAGAACGCTGTCGTCATGATTTATGATATGCTATATTGCTATGATTGGCGTCTGTGTTTATACTGTTATTGTCTGTGGGTTCTTGTAACTTACTTCAAGACTCTTATTTGTATCTAATCATATATCGTATACTTTCCTCTTTATGTAGACAATAGGTCGATTTCAATTGTATATATCATTTTGAATTGCAGTAACATAATGCATCTTGCCACTTGCAAATCAGAAGGGAAGTGAAAAGAAGCCTACTCCTTCCTCATATGTGT
>Ga0214480_100423_pt1 | contig 21513 bp, 14 predicted proteins | sample M1_20Mar14CPVII9_3_FD_165042 | JGI IMG/M metagenome (GOLD analysis project Ga0214480, IMG submission 165042) | Marine eukaryotic communities from Monterey Bay, California, United States - M1_20Mar14CPVII9sort6BwellE17 | ecosystem: Environmental > Aquatic > Marine > Unclassified | place: USA... | reverse complement strand
GAACGACCATACCACAGTGACAGCACCGCTTCCCGTCTGCTCAGCGAAGTTAAGCACTGTCGGGCCAGGTTAGTACTACGGTGGGGGACCACGTTGGAATCCTTGGTGTTGTTCTTTTGCTTTTGATTCTTTTACATATAATCATACAATACATATATATAACAACATACCTCTGCTAAAAAAATATATTTGCTATGAATATCCTACTTCAGTATATCATTATTGTAGAGTGTATAGAGAGCTTCTCCTGTTTGATTGCTTATCACCACCTTGCCGTGCGAGAGTGCGAGTTTGATTCCTCAAAGGATACAATTTTTTTTGGTCCATGTCAGCATGCGGACAAAGACTGATGTGATGGCAAAGAGTGAGGAGGTAACATTACATTTGTTTGCATTATCATAACGGAAATACTGACTGTCTTATTCATAGGTATGGTGGTGATAGGAGTTGACATATCTTTGTGAATCCTAAGATCTTATTCATCGTCGACTGACGACTGCAAAGATACTCTCATAAAAACATCACATCATTGCATTGAGTATTGAGTATTGAGTGGAATTAGATATAAGCTTTGGACGTTATAATAAACTCTCGCCTCTTGCTCGATATATTAAGAATAGACACCAGAATCATGTGGTGTCTCATCCATCTGTTGATGATACTCGTATTAGTATACCTACACACGTCGTCATCATCAATAGTAGATGCCTTCTCAACAACAACATCAAGCTCCAGCAGTAGGAGTACAAAGCCACTACAACAAATAGCAACAACATCTGCAGAGCTACTAATATCAATAGGACGTATACAAGGTACTTCCATGCCAGAAGAATGGGCTGCTTCGGGAGCCAAGCTAGCATTTACATTACAAGTTGAATTCACCGACGAGTTAGCTAATAATGAGCAGCAAATGTTATCAGGTGATGCATTGATGGGTAGTACATTACTCAAATTAAAACCAATCAATAAACCAACGTATGTTACATCTAATGGTACACAAGTTATAGATGTAAAGGATGGTGTATATGGAAGCATCATGCAGAATGTAGAGAGTAAATTATGTTCATTACGATTCTGTTTAGAAACAAGTGGGGCAGTAAGGAATGATGTCGAGTTACCATCTAATGAACATATATACTTTTTGTCAACATGTTGGCTATCATCATCTTCTTCTTCAGATAGTGAGAATACTCATACCGCGTTAGGAGAAGCAAGTAGAATAAGAAAAGAGATTACACAAGAGATTGATCTAACTACTGCCAGAGCCAACAAGATAAAGAGTCAACAATTATCTTCGAATATAATAGGCAGTACAATACAGCAGTTATTCAACTTTCGTCATCTAGTAGTACTATCAGAAAGGAAGAACAAATTACAACAAGAGTTGGATGAGATTGAACAAATGTATCCGTTAGATTCAACACAAACAATACAAGGTCCGAATGATGTACTATATGCAAAAGAAGGAGCTGCAACGAGAATGAAGGGTACGAGATTACAGTATTGGTATATTGGTAGTTTTACCATCAATCAGTTCCTTTGAGATATAGAGAAAAGAGAGAAATGATACCTCTTGGAGACTTCCTCGATTGGCATCCTTTTGTTTCTTTAGTAATATTTGTATGTACACCGGTATGAGTCACTTGAGCTGGATGCCAATATTATAGATATATCTATTGGGTAGGAGATACGGTGGGCCGCCCGTGTCATGCTTATAGTAATATCAGCATTAAGTTACTGACGGATGTCCATGCTACATGTTTATCTCTTTTGAGAAGATACGGCGTCATCCGTGTCATATTTTGGAACGTAAAGCATTGCAATAAGTGAGTATAGCTGATACATGAGCACGTACGGCATATCTTATAGCAGCTTAGCTTACTCATTCACTAGGCGCCTCGGTGATTGTCGTGCGTGGGTATTTAGTTGACCATGTATCTTAACTTTGTGCCCACGAATCTCATACTTATGTGTTCATGTATAATAGGCGGATTGTGCATTTGTTGTGTTGGTATTGCAATCTCTCGCCATGACATTCTGTTTGACTGTTGATACGAATTTGATGGGCCATGCTAATGGATCCTACACTACGTCAAGAGTATCGGAAGTATCCAAAGATCATTTACTTTGTAGTGGCATCGGTATTGGAGAAGATGGCGGGTCGATTCCCAAGCTAGCTTTTGATCGGATCAAACTAATGGTATATGGGGAACTTTTCATTTTAACTACGATTGGTACCACTGGTCTTGCTTGGGTGATTGCTTTGACATATTGTATGTAGATTGATTGAAGATTGTATAGAAATTGTAAAGAAAAGAAAATGCAGTATCGGCAGAATGATGTGGGTAAAATGATGTGGTAATCCGTGCGATGTATTGTGTATAGAAGGGTAATGATAGAAGTAATTCGTATCTATGCTTAGACTGTGCCCTGTCTGCCATCTACTTTATGAGACCAACTTCCTCTTCTTGTTGAAAGTGGGGATAAAAAGAACTGGCATAGCCAAAGCAAATTGGTAGATTGCTGCTAGTTTTCTCTTCTCAACTTGGTAATCATAATCGTCGTCCTCTTCTTCTGAACTAGAAGAACTATCATCTGAATCTGAATAATCTGAACTATCATCACTTGATACAACACTCTCATCGTCATGATCAACCGCTTTCTCTGCCCTTTCAAACCAATCAATGACATAAGGCAGTGCTTTTAAACTCCTTTCACCATCGGAACCCCATTCAAATAACTGTTCCATATCAATGTTTGGATGGTACTGTAATATCTTCTTGATTGCAACATGACCTTTGTTTGTAATCCGATTCAACTTCAGTAAGGAGACGAGCAATGTCCCATGAGACCGTAGGCGTCTATACACTAATTTTTCGAGTGTATGGTTTGAAGAATATGTATCGTTGATGGTGGATGCGTTGCATAACAATCTTGAGAATACATCCTCTATACCTTCTTCTAAACCATTGTTTTGCAGATTGAGATGAATCAGCTTGGTATTACTAGCCAAACTATTGGCAATAATAGTCGCACACCCAATATCAATATCATTGTTTTCGAGAGAAAGATAATGTATATTGCAATTTGGATCTTCTAGTATTGAGGCAATTTCCCTGGGGTCAATGTTGTAGTTGTTATTCCCGATACGATTATCTAAAGTAACTGACGTAAGATTTGTACAAGTTCTCAATGCATGACAGAGTATATCACTCGATTCATCACTTCTAGTGGCGGCATTATGAATAACAAGTTGAGTTAGATTGTTGTTTTCCTGATACTTCTTCAGTATTTCATGGGCCAACCTTCCAAACTTGCTAACACTAGCAAGGCCAACCCCTTCTGCACAATGAAGCTCCAAATTGTTAATGGAAGTGTTTAGCTTTAAACCATCAAAGAAACCACTCTCTTCAATATCCAAAGGATGTCCAAGGACGTGAACCTTTAATTTTTTGATATGCTTATTTGTTGCAACAGCTGCACCTAGTGTAGAATATTCACTACTGTCTCCTGTGATACAAGGAACAGTGAATTTACCGTCACCAATTGGTGTTTCGTTCCTCTCTATATCGCAACCTACTTGCAATACTCGTAATGATGCATCATTCTGTTGAATTCTATGCAATGTGTCGGCATTTTGCTGATTATTCTTTACTACCTGATCACTTTGGCGTATCGCCTCTAGGTCCAGAGGTACAAACATACCTCTGCCCCAGTCAAATGTCATTTCTTGGCCGTTACTCATAACTGCAGCTAATATTTTTATACTAATCTTTGATGAAATAATGGAGACGGGTACACTCTTATATATTATGTCGAGAGTATGAGAGAGAGAAGAGTAAACTAGATCTTCTCAAACCACGCCACTTTCTATCAAAAGACAAACACCTTAACTAATAATTTAGGAACTATATAGATGGTAGGTATTCACATCCAATCCATCGAGACCAGAGGAACGAAACAAGCACCGTAGGTAATAATAAACTTGATTGTGAAGATGATGCAAACGGTATCCTTTTTCTACATGAGAGGCTAACGCCTGATAGCAAAGGGTGGCGCTCTTGGACAAATTAACGGTTATATATGCCGCATATCAATTAGATCATTTGAGCATGAACCTTAACTCAGTATCTCCTCTATCTCTAGCTCTACTCTCGGCTGCGATCTTTCAATTTGTGTGTTTCTGTGACTTTTGTTTGTGCCTTGACTTGGGTGATTGCTTTGACATATTGTATGTAAATACAAGTTAAATGTACAGATTGAATTGTATAGAGAAGAAGAAAATGTAGTATATCGGCAGAGTGATATGGAAACACGATGTATTATGTGATGTAATCTGTATAGCCTATATTGACAGGGTAATTGTAGAAGCCAATTCGTATCTATGCTTAGACTGTGCTGCTGTGCCTTTCTATACAAACCTACATACAATCTCTCTTCCTCTTTTTCTTGTCTGCTTTGGTATGACTTACGGGTATAAACAGAAGTGGCATCGTTCGAGCAAACTGATAAATTGCGGATAGTTTCCTGTTCCCGATAATAACCCTCCACCCTTCGACTAAGCTTCGATCACCCAACAAAAAACTGCCTTCATCATCGTCAAATGAACTATCAACAGCTTCGCTCGCTCTTTTGAACCAAACAATAACATATGGAAGTGCTTTCAAGGTCCACTCTCCTTCTGAATCCCAACAAATTAGTGGCTCTATATCAATATTTGGATGGTATTGTAGTATCTTTCTTTTTGCAACTTGGCTTTTGTTCCAGCCTTTATTCAGCCCTAGTAAGAAGGTTAGTTTGCTTCCCAACTCAAGATTTTCATCAGATAACTTTTCAAGTGATTGATTTGATAAATATATACTACTGATACTTGATGTGTTACATATTGTATTGAAGAAGCCATCATCTATACCAGCCCAATCAATTGGATTGCTGTCCAAGATGAATTCCTTCAACGTTGACCTTTTGTGGGATAGCTTTGTGGCAATGGCAAGTACACCCTCGTTATTGATTTCATTGTATGATAGATCTAGCCTCTGTAAACTAAAATATGGGTATTCAAACATGGCAGCAATTGCCTCGCAACCAATATTTCCAATTCTGTTATGATATAAAGACAACTTCTTCAATGCAGGATGCCCACACTTTGCCTCAATTATTGGTGTGAGTTGTTCATCGGTTATGTTGCATTCGTTCAGGTTGATTTCTTGGAGATTTATACAGCTCCATAAAAATGATGCAATAATATGTTCATCTCCATGTATTCTTGCCTCTGGAAAGGATATATATTGAAGACAAAGATTATTTACCTGATAAACATTCAATAGTTTCTGAATAATTGTATAATGCACAGTATGCCAGCCGAATATGGTCAGTTCACGTATTGAAGAATTATCTTTGAGACCATTATATAAGCCACTACCTTCACCAATACCGAACATTAACCCATCCAAGTTAATAGCCAATGCATACAAATAAGTATTCCTCCCAATATATTCACCAATTTTTGAATAATCACCATTATCTCTCGATTTGAACTTGAACAATTCGTGATGATCATGTGCTATGGATTATTCGCTATCGAGGTAGAATAGTTACCTATCAACAACTTCTGTAATGTTGGACCATTCTGCTTAATCCGGTGCATCAAATCTCGGCAATCGTTGTCCATAATTTGATGTATTGGATAATTATTCAACTAAAACTGCGAGCATAAATCAACAGATAGTACTCTCCCGACGGTATCGTATCGTATCCTTTTCCTTCTATTATATGGTTGAATAGGGCGGCGCTCTTCGGACGAGTTGAAGACTTCATATGCAACCATATCATTAAATTTGAGCATGAACCTTGCCTATCATCTTATCCTAGCTCTACTCTCTGGCTGTGTGATCTTTCAATTTGTATGCTTCTGTGACTTTAATGAATGTCACGGGTTAACACCAATTTAAATGACAGTAACTACCAATGAACTGTCAGCAGTAAGTGAATCATAATATAATTTACCGATGAACTATAAACAATAACGCTTTATTGTTTGGGGTTTCATATTCCTGTTGATGAAGCAACAGGATATCTCAAGTAAAGGATACCAAAAACAAAACTCATCACAAAATAAAACCACAAAATAACCATGAGATTTTACTACTAGCGTTAAGGCAGATATCTCACCCCTAAGGACATAGAATATAGACAGTAATTGCAATTATATATATAATAATCATATACTTTAATTATGGGAAAGTCAGGTACGTATCAAGCATGCAGTTTAATATATGAAGGAAGGATACCACATCATTATTTTGATTTTGAGTCAATGATCGATGTCATAGGAGGAGGTTGATCTATCTCTTTGTCCAACCTATGTATCGTAGGTATATCTTGCATTGGATATATAATGATGTCGACGTCAGGAGGTTGATTATCCTTCTCTCTATTTTGTTTGTCAATTCATATATCATAACTTACATTGATACTATCTAATTGCTCACATGATATGTTCTACTGCTGTTGCAATGTAATCTGATGCACACAGGAGAATCTAGCAAGAAGAAAAGAAAGGCAAGTGATGGAGCCGCCGTAGATTCCTCTTCTACAACACCTATGATTGCACCATCCAGCCATACACCCAAACTAGACACATCCAATTGGCCACTATTACTCAAGAATTATTCCAATTTACACATCCGTACATCACACTACACACCCATCCCCTGCGGTTCCTCACCATTATCACGATCACTCAAAGATCATATATCCTCAGGAGTAATTAATCTTGACAAACCTGCCAACCCATCAAGTCATGAGGTAGTATCATGGATTAAACGTATATTACGTGTTGAGAAGACTGGACATTCAGGCACTTTAGATCCAAAGGTAACGGGATGTTTAATCGTTTGTATTGACCGCGCCACTCGATTAGTTAAGGCACAACAAAGTGCCGGTAAGGAATATGTAGGAGTTGTTCGGTTACATTCTGCTATTGATGATACGAAGCAGTTACACCGGGCTGTGGAAACTTTGACTGGTGCTTTGTTTCAACGTCCACCATTAATATCGGCAGTGAAGCGTCAATTACGTATCCGTACTATATATGAAAGTAAATTGATTGAATATGATGAGAAACGTAATTTGGGTATATTCTGGGTAAGTTGTGAGGCGGGTACCTATGTTCGTACATTATGTGTACACTTGGGATTATTGGTAGGTACTGGTGGACATATGCAGGAGTTACGTCGTGTACGTAGTGGTGTCATGTCCGAACAGGATAATTTGGTAACCATGCATGATGTTATGGACGCGCAGCATGTCTATGATACTACCAAGGATGAAAAGTATTTACGAAGGGTGGTAATGCCATTGGAAATATTATTAACTAATTACAAGAGGGTGGTTGTTAAGGACTCGGCAGTCAATGCTATTTGTTATGGTGCCAAGCTTATGATACCTGGATTGTTACGATTTGCCGATGATATTGATATTAATCAAGAGGTGGTATTAATGACTACCAAGGGTGAGGCAATTGCCGTGGCTATAGCACAGATGACCACGGCAGTCATGGCCACGTGTGATCATGGCGTGGTTGCCAAGATTAAGCGTGTTATTATGGAAAGGGACACATACCCCCGTCGTTGGGGTCTTGGTCCAATGGCGCAGCGCAAGAAGGGTCTTATTAAGGAGGGGAAGCTGGATAAACATGGCAAGCCAAATGACAAGACCCCCAAGGACTTTTTGGAGGGCTACAAGAGTGTGGACGGTGCTTCCAAGCCTCCCGAACTGGCTAATAAGAAGCTCGTGGAGGAAGTCAAGAAGTCTGAAGAAAAGGCTGCGCCACCCTCACCCATGGACGAGGATAGCGGCAGTGGTGATGGAGGAGAAGAGAATGGGGAAAAGAAGAAGAAGAAAAAGAAGAAGAAGGACGGCAAGACACCCAAGAAGGAAAAGAAAAAGAAGGATAAGAAGTAAAGTAGCTACGGGTGGAGGGAATTGAAGGGAAGGGAGAATGTCAATGGTTGGTAAATAGATTGTGAACTAGATAAATTTTAACTACTAGTGATGTAGTAAATGGAATCCCTAACATGTACATCAGGCTTGGTGTCTCTTGTTCTTTGCTTCTTCTTGAGATGCTTTTGCTTTACTCTCGGAATCAAATAAAGATGGCATGCTTTCGCATAGCTTGTAGAGTAACGATAAACCAGCTTCATTCTTGCCTATCCATGAGATCGCATGAGGCATTATACCCAAATCCATATCGACAAATTCCTCGATGTTGTTAGAACCATTGCAAAAATGGTAGCGTAAGATCTTCTGACGCACTACCTCAACTTTGTTTTCGTTCTTATTCAGCTGAAGCAACGATTCTAGTTCATGAGCATCGTCCCGACTAACAAACTGAGATGATGATGATTCAAACCGGAATAAGAATAACCCTTGAAGTGTGTGGTTGGAGGTATGGATAGTTTCCTTGCTTGATTTGTTACACAGTACATTTGCCAATGCAATATATCCCGTTATAGTTATCTCAGTATTATCAAAATATAAGTGTTCCAGAGTAGTGTTGTTAACAAGCGCATTTGCATAGGAAATCAGTACTTGATCATTGATATTCGGATTGTACTTAATGTCAAGATGACCCAGCCTCGAATCTGGATTCTGTAGAAGGTTTGTTAGTGAAATCCATCCTAAGGATGTAACATCATCATCATCTGCATCATCATCAATTATGGTTGCCCCATCATGGCATGAGTCCATGATCAAAGTCTCCAAAGAGGTCATATTTGACAGCCAAGATACCATTGACGCAACCGCGTTATCGTTGATAGTATAGTTGTAACTAAGATCTAACCTCTCCAAGTTCAAATTGGAGTCTATTAGTCGGTCGAAGAACGTCACCCATCCATCGCTGGTACAATCACTACTCAAAATTGATAGTTCCTTTAGCCTTGAGTGGGTTCTGGCAATCCCAACTCCCAATATACGCAATGATTCGTCGTCAATACCAGGTTCATCAAAGGCACATAATGCAAGGGTAACTAATGTCGAAGATATGCTTATGTACCTACTTATGGCTCCCCATCCAACAGCGGAGATATCACTATTACCTTCTATGTGCAATGCCTTGATACCTTTACTACCTCCTAAAGCTCGACACAGACACTTTGCTTCTACGTCGTCAAAATTACTATAGAGGCTGAAATCTTCTAACTTTTTAATCCTTGGAAGTAATTGCCGTAGATCTATACGAAGATCCAGGTTACATATTGTCAGTGTAAGTTTCCTTAGATTTCGATGCCTGACCAATTCAGTAATCAACTTTGAAGTAGATTCATCGTCATAAAATCGAACACTTTGATTTAAATCATCCGGCTTGAACCCAAATCTTTGTAGAGAGGTACATTTAGATAAAGCATTTATTAGAAGATCAACTCTCTTATACCCACCGCAATCTTGAAAGTTGTTGAGTTCCAAAGTAACAAGACTATTGCTATTACGATCAAAGAACGGCATCAGAATGGTCAACATTTCTCCCATATCAAAACAGCACTCCTTCAAAAACAGATGCCTGATGGATGTATTACAAGCAACTGCTCTGTAGAATACTTTGCAATTATCAATATCTTGCTCGTTTGTTGATACACTGCCGCAGATGAATAGATATTTGATATGTTTGTTTTCAGAAATATATCTTCCCTCTTTCTCCCAATCAACAGTATTGGCACATATATGGTTGTTATTATACAGCGTCCCTCCAAATGACACTTCCAGAGAAGTAACTTTTGGGTCATTATTCCTCAGTTGATTTAGAACTTCTTTACTTAATTTTTCGCTTGCTATATTATAATCTAGACTGTCATCATATTCATCAGATGCTTCGGTACCAGTATTATTTTGTTCTGCTCCGTCTTCCATACTAGTATTGTACTATTGGTATAGTAAAGTAAGTTATAATAATACAAGAAAATGCGCCTGTGCACAACTTGTGCATGTATCTAAAAGACAGTCAAAAATATTACTACGTTGCAATATTATATGACGATATTCACTACTATTGCAATATATGTCCACCAACTAATAAATCAAGTAGGTGAAAGGATGATTGAGACTTGACAATGAAAGACGTAGACCGTAGAAGAGGAAATTGAGTGTTTAGCGACCAAACGGTATCCTCTACTAAAAGCGGTTAAACGATTAAGGCAGTAGTCACGTTTCTTTGAGAAGTGGGGATGAACCTGAACAAACTGATATATTGCAAGGCTGACACGGCCTAAATTCCATTCAACTTCCTCCTTTTGCCATCTCCTTTGATATGAGGAGGAGTTACAACCATTAGCGGCATAGCTCGAGCAAACTGGTAGATAGCTGCTAGCTTTCGCTCCTCTACTTGGTATTCGACAGCTGCATCAGCTGCATCAGCTTCCTCGGCACTTTCGAACCATGCTATAACATATGGTAATGCCTTTAAACTCCATTCACCCTCTAAATCCCAATCATATAGCGGCTCCATATCAATGAATGGATGATATTGCAATATCTTTTTGATTATAACATGCTTCTTGTTGGTGCCCTTATTTAATTTCAGTAGTGTTGCAAGAGACGAAGACATTATTGAAATACCTAACTCTTCTAGTACATGGTTAGATGAATAGATACTATTGATACTTTTTGTATGGCCAAGTAGTCTGCAGAATGGAACATGTAGTGGGCCCAATGAATGATGATACAATTGGAGCTCTTTCAACTTTGTATTGTTACTTAAACTGTTGATGATGGCCATTGCTCCCTCATTTCCAATCGGGTTATCTGAGTTTCTAGATAATAGAAGACTCTGCAAATTAGAATTTGGATCTTCAAGCAAAGTAGCAAGTGTCTGACAACCAACATTACCGATTCTATTCATTTCAATATTGAGTTCCTCTAATGAGCGGTGTCCTCTCACAGCTTCAACCATTTGTGATAATAAGTCATCTGTTATTCCACAGCAATTAAGCCTAATATGTCTTATATTAGAAAATCGTCTCAATGTAGTGGTAATGATATTGTCTGCTCCATTCATTGTGAGATTGGTCTGGCTGATACAGAGATAAGTAATATATTTCTCTTCTCTTGATAAATTTTCAGTATTTCATGAATAACTTCCTGACTGATACACTGATAACAAATACTTATCAGTAAACTACGTATAGAAGAATTGTGTCTTAGACCATCAAAGAATGTTTTGTTTGTAGTATCTAATGCATCATCACCGCGTAAATATCCTACATATAATGATGTTATATGAGGATTAGTTGCGACGGCTTTACCAAGTTTAGAATAGTAACATTCGGAAGAATTGTTCCCAATACTCAAATTATGAATAGCAGGATCATTACTCTCAATCTTCCCCAAAGTCCTATGCTGTTTAACAAGGTGGTCGTCGTCCGCCATTTGTTTCTTTTTTTATTATGTACTGATGCAATAGGAGGTGCCAGTATATGATGTGTACTTTTTGCAAAACAATATCTGAATATTTTTTAAAGATCACCCTATCATCAAATATTTCATATGTCTTCAATGCACTGTGTACACTATTGCAATGTATGCCCACCAACTAATAGATATCAGTAGTCAAAAGGATTGAGCTAGGAGATGATAATGGTTAAGCTGCTAGAAACTAGAATGATTTATTGTTTAGCGACCAAACGGTATCTTGCCGATTTGCATTGCAAACCAACCATCATGTCGGCCGCCTTACGCTTGCCACAGCCGCCATATACCGGTATTGATGACAGTACTAGTGCCACTAATGCTCAGTATAAATATGTTCCATATGATATATTCGAAACTGATTGGTTAGGCAAACCACAACTTCTTCAAACACAAACATCACCATCCAATCATAAAAATTCGAATGATAGATATGCACCTGGTACATTGGTATGGGTACTACTATCTAAAGGCAAGCCCAAACAGCCAAAAGCAACTAATATTAGAAGTACTAATAATATTGGATATAATGCTCAGGCACTTCATAAGAAGAGGAGAAATAAAAAGAACAAACGAAAGCAAAGCAATATTGATGATGATGGCAAAGAGACAGAAGATGATACAAATGTAAAGAAGGACGATGACAATGATACCGACAACAACCTACAAGAGGAAACAACTACACTGAATCATAGTAGAAAGGAATTCTTCTTACGAGCACGTGTTATATCAGACGATGAAGAAGTGATACCAAGAACAGGAGAAGACAATACACAAACATCATTATCGGCTGCAATCTCTACCAAACAGAAGTACGATGAACGACGTGTACTAGTACGATATTCCAAGGGATCTACATATCATGTTAAAGCGTACAATTTGATACCTATATTAGAGCCAAGTATGCAATCATCCTCGTCAACAGCTCAAGGGATACCTCCATTGGTGGTTGTTGTTCCAGAGACGAATATATACAGACGAGTCGCCAAGGTGCTCACAACCCCAAATGACAGCTTTATGGAAATTGGATGCGATTATGGGATCACTTGTGATAAGATATACAACTCATTACTAGATGGAGAGGTACCAAGAGTATGGCCGCCGCCGAAGAATAAAGAAGAGGAGACTGATGATACTGAAGAGAAAGATAAGAATGATAGTAAAGAGAGTGAGAATCGAGTATCTTGTTTGGGAATTGACAAGTCTACAAACTCGATCAAAGTTGCAAATGAAAGGTAAGGTCTAAACTCCACTGTGGATACTCTGGTGCCTTTTGTCTCATAGGTATCTATCTCACACCGCTTATATCTTATAACCATCTCACTCTGCTGATATCTCATACCCACGGAAGGTATCCAAAGTGTAAATTTGCCCTCGGTGATGTACTGATTCCAAAAGAAATGGCAGCCATACGTACGTTGTGTGAAACATCCCTCATCAACTCGGCACCATCTATCGTATGTATCGATGTGAACGGTAATAGAGAAATACAGGGCGTGATAGATTGTATATCAAGTATAATGAATGAGCAGTGGAAGAGTCTACCACGGATGATTATTGTCAAGAGTCGATTTCTATATTGGGAGCTAAAGAAGGAGGAAGGACACGGTAGTTGAATGAAATGAATGGAGAGTATGATATTTTATGATTAGACCTAAAGGTATCGGGATGAATATGATGATAGTACTAGAGTATCCCCCTGGCAACAACTGCAATAGTAATTATCTGACGTATCTCAGAGTACATATATCTTAAAAACTGCAATAGTAATCATCTGTAGTCTTAAACTAAAGAGATTCAGTGCAATAAATGATGCGGCTTTCAGTAGAGTCTAAGTATGCATACTTAGTCTAATGGTATCTTTTTTATTAGGTAACCCCGGTTCACAAGACTCATTTTTTAGTTGCTCGACAACAAGAGATATTGAATAAACAGTCCGCCTCTCCTTTCATAATATAAGAGTTGGTGCATTCAAAGATTATATAGAAGAGGCTGCTACATATATATTATTAGGAGGTAAGAAGATATTACCATTTCTTTAAAGACTGGGGGTATGATATAAACGATTTAATTCATATTGGTAAATTGTCTAACTTTATATTGATTGCCTTTTGATATTATATTATACCACCCACCTCTTCACAATACTAACAGTATACCATGAGAGGAAGAACAAGTCACTATACCCCTCTTGAAGGTCTAAAACCTGTCCGTGGTTACGGCCCAGGTAGTGGTTCCCTCACACAACATTTTGAGATGCCATCTCCAAATGTTATTTCCAAGTCACGCCCTCGAGCTGGTGGAGTTGGAGGCACACGTAAAAAGGGAGTATTTGGCAAGTCCATAGGTGAGAAACAGGAATTACGACGTGCTGGCCGACGTGGTGGTACCAAGAAGAAGAATTTGGAGTTGGAGGTAGAAGATATGGAAGTAACGGTGAAGAAGAATAATCTTACACAACATCAATCCACATTTGATTCTGAATTACTTAGTGAGAGTACTAGTCCTGAGAAGGAATTAGACATTGATGAGGATAATAAAATGGATGTTGATGAAGATTCGGATGCTACCCAACCACTTGATACGCAGCCAAACGATGGTGCTGAGTTTCATTTTGATGAGGACGATGAAGTAGAAAAAAATGACGTATATAATCGTAATGGTGGTATTGATGAGGATGAAGATGATACAGATGTTGATAGTGGTGTGGATGATGATGGTAATAATAATGTTGAATCGGAATTAAAACCAAGACGTTTAGGGTTATCTTCTGTCAAGAAGAACAATAAAAGCAATCGTAGGGTAATCAAGGATGAGGAGAGTGATGAGAGTGAAGAAGAAGATATGGTTGATAAGAAACAAAAGAAGAAGAAGGTTAAGTCCACCACCACAAAAAAGAATACCAACCCCCGCCGTAAAAAGACAAGTACCAAGAAGGATGATGATACATCCGATGAGGAAACCGATTATGAACAGGACGGGAAGGAGAATTCAACTAAACGAGGGGTAAATACAACTGATACTACTAGTGGCAAGAGGCGTAGTGAACGTTTGAAAAGTAATAAACCCATCAATTTGGATGAGAGTAGGTTCAGTGAGGAGGATTCGGAGCGTGAACTTGATACAGATGATGAGGATATTACCTACAGCACTCGTCGTGTAAAGGGGGATAAAAAGAGAGGCGGTGGCAAATCATCCAAGCATGGTAAGATATTATGTTTATCTGAGTGTTGTTTAGGTATACATTGTTTTGTATTCACCCCCACTCATTACGATTATCATATACCTTCTATTATAAAACAGGCAAGTCTTCCAACAAACACATGGAGGAAGACAGCTCGGATGATGAGGAGTCCACGTGCGGCAACAAGGCCCGTAAACCCTCAGCTCGTAGCACCACCAAGCGGGGAGACAAATCCAACGTCTCAAAGGGTGAGTTCATTTATTTATAGCAGAAGCCAGTATAAATATACTTATTTACCGATGACAGACAAACTAACTTTATTTACCCCTCTGACAAATCTTTCATACAGCCAAGGCATCATCGAGAAACAAAAAGAGCCGTGCCGTGGAAGATGACTCCTCCGATGATGATACCATGACGTCTAAGGGGAGTGAGATTGTCAAGTCCAAGGCATCATCTTCCAAGACACGTGCCAAAGTGCACCCCAAGAAAACACGTGAAGACTTTTTGGCAAAAGCTCGGCTTGAAGCTGAAGAAGAAGCCGAAGAGGCCGCTGCCAAGAAGAAGAAGCCCAAGGATTCAAAAGCAAAGAACTCCCGTCGTAGTGCTGCCGAGAAGAAGAAAGCTACCAAGAAGAAGAGTAAGGAATATGATTTGGATGATTACGAGGATGATGAGGATACCGTGGTATATTCATCCGACGAGGAAGCCTCGGATCCAGAGTATGATTACCAACCTACTCAAAAAGAGGGTAGGGTAGCAAAGGAGGTGGCTGAGCGTAGTGTTCGACCCACCCGTACATCTGCTCGCACTGCCAACAAGGGCAAGAAGTCGGACGAAGAGCCTGCCAAAGTTGATCAATCAAGTACGACTAAGATAACAGGTCGTAGGAGGAAGAAAGGCCAGGCCAAGAAGGGACGGGGTGATATGGGCCTCGATATTGAGGATGAGGAATTCTCCCTCGGCAGCAACGAGCGTATCGTTGCTCCCAAAGGCCGTGGAAGTTCAAAAGCCAAGTCGTCATCCAAATCCATCAACAATGGCAAGAAGGAACAACAGAAGAAGAGGAAGTCCTCTTCTGAGGTTGAAGAGGCTTGTATTGATCCCACCAAGAGTGGCCGTAAGATGAAAAAGTCCAAATCATTGAAAAAGAAGGAGGAATCCGCCTTGGAACTGGATGAAGATATGAGTGACGTTACTGCCACTGAGAAGAGTAAATCTCGTCGTTCATCAAAGAGCAAGCAGGCCAAGCCTGCCAAAGCTGCCGACAAGAAGAAGGAGAAGAAGGAGAAGAAGGAGAAGAAGGAAGACGATGATGATGTCATGAGTGATGGTGAGGAGGAGAGCAAAAGTATGAATACCAACCTTCAGGTCGAGTATACTAATGAAGAGGATGAAGATGATGATGACACCGCAACGTTTTACCCTTTGACTCAAGCACCCACTATGACACAGTACATGCAAAGTGAGAGTCAAGAATCGGAGGTTACTGTTCAAACAAAGGGCAGCAAGAAGATCAAGTCTGTGACTCTTGATACTCGTCGGATTCAACAAATGGAAACAGCTGAAGAAGCGTGTGAGGCTGTTAACAAGTTGGGCACTCAAGCTCAAACTCAAATGAGCTCAACTATTAGTCCTGACGGAACTAAAGCATCGACTAAGAACAGTTTGGTAAATGGTGGAATGTCTACGAATAGCAAAAGCAACGTGTCCTTTGCCAACGACGGCGGGCAAGATGAAGATGAAGAGTCACATAGCAAGGACTTCGAAGGAACTGTTGCGGAGGCCATGGAGATGATTAGGGAGGCAGGCAAGCTTTTAGTTGGAGCAACCAAGTTGATGGATAAAGTACAGCAGGGTCGGGCATAATGTCAATGTTTTCTTTGGAAGAAAACTTACAAAGATGGCTCGCCTGGAGAGAAGCAGGGGTATTTTTGATGAAACCCTGGAGAGATGATGAACAGTTCAATATTCAATACATTCATAATTACTAGAGAGCTGAGACCAAAATAGACATCAACTCTGCGCACTTGTTTTCACTCTAATTTACATTCTACATTTAACGTCTCCTTACTCTACATGTCGTTGGAGAGTAAGAAGCACTCTCTGCAAGTTATCTTGCTAACTATGACAAAATCCAACAAACATCTCTTCGGTTTATGAGTATTTCTCCCCTGGACTATTGTTGCTATCAACTCGTTCGTTGTGTATGAGTATCTCCTCCCATTTCCCCTTCTTTTGCTTCCCGAAGCTTCCTTATTTATCAGAAGACGATTCAGACTCTGGATTAGTTGTATTGGTTGCCGCTTCAGATATAGAGTTCTCTGATAGTCCATAGTCATCAAATTTAATAGGTTGAAACTGATCTCCAACAACATCATGAGGCAATGATAAAGAGTTATTAGATACGGAAGTTGCTGCACTTGATGATATTGGGGCTGAAGTGTCAGCAGACTGAAGAGGCTGCTGCTGCTGACCATGTGGAGGAAGTTGGTATCCATACGAAGGAGGTTGTTTTGATGGATGATAGTATGGAGGAGGGAAGGGTTGATCTTCTTGGCCTCCTTGACCTTGTTGAGCTTGAAGATAGTACTGAGGAGGTGGTATTCCATAACCATATATTCCTGGATGAGGAGGATAATGATTGGCTTGGAAGTTACTAACCGCAGGATCAGCCGCCGATGCTAATGTCTCTTGAGTTTGAGGAACTGATGCAGCAACTCCTTCTTGTCCCCATCCTTGAGGAATAAAGCTGTGCATGGGCAATGCTTGATTGGGATCTGGTAACGGATATTCCTTCTCAATCTCATAAAAGTTTGGCTGCGAGATGAGCACGGGGACGAGAGGGAAGTTATTAGATTATAACCAACATAGAACGAACATATCATGTGTTCATTTCATAATGACTTACCTCTCCCTCCACATGTGGAAGTAGCTTGCCTTGATTGGGCTGTACACGTTTCATCAACGATGTCAAATGAGGTAATCCACGTAAGAAACACTCATGATAGTATGAATTGCAATCATTACCAGATTGGTAAAGTCTTTTGAATCCCCATCCTTTATGGTTAAGAATGAATAGATGATGTGAGTAATATAGAAAGGTACACATCATGTGTATACTAAAGAGTACACTCGTATCAAATCATAAACTCACCGTTTAATTGACGGGTGAAACTTTCATATTTAGATTGTCCGAAGAAGTTTGGAATCACTTGACGGACAAGTTGTTCCTTATCGTGTATCTTCCATGCCCTACCGTGTGGCTGTTGAGTATATATTGATAAGATACCAATTGATATGTGGACATGGTGAGTATATGTACAAATGCATTAATAAATAGTACCGAGAAAGAATACATGCTGCTCACTTACCATCCATGAGATGATCTGTAAATCAAATGATAGAGGATTGTACGTGGGGGGAGAGATAGAGGAGATGGTTAGAGTTAGAGAATATAGCACACATGATATGCATGTGCACATCATATGCATAGATATGGATGTAACTTACACTAGCATATTCAGGTAGGGAAAGAATCCGATGTACTTTAGCTGGGAAATTATTATCCTTTTTCCCCGATGGGAGTTCATTCATTGGAAACTTCGAGTATTCACGATAGGTATGATCAACTCGACGTGGTGGTGGTCGCCGCCGTGTTTTTGTACTTGTATCATTAGTATTGGTTGTTATACTTATAGCATTATTGGTTGAGGAGGTAATAGGTTGTGGCTGCTGAGTTGCTGGTATTGCTACGGCGGCGGCGGCAGTTGTTGCAATTGGATGTTGACGATGCATGCCATCGATGTTGTTGATATTGATATCTTGATCATGATTTATTTGTTGTGGCACCGGCCCATCGTCTTCGTTGTTTTGACTCATACTGCTGCACATCTTATCATCAATAAATAATGAAGGGTTTGGTCGTTATGATTAGTAGTTTTAATGTTGTTGTATCGATGGTCGATGTTCGATGATTGTGCTTTTTATCTAGAACGCCTTGCACTTCCTGAACTTTCCTTTGTTAATTGCAATATAATCAAATATAATCGCGCTCTATGCAGTTATTATGTTTTACTACGATAGTCAAGGCCTAGTAATCACACCCCCACAAGATGATAATGATGTTGACTCGCTATTACATTGTTTGTGTTCTTGTGCCTCCGGATGTTGCATTTCTATGCAGTTTTTGCTTGAAAGAATAGGGTTAACCCGCACAAACATCACAGGAGAAGAAGTGTCAATTCAATAAGTAAGGTCAAGTTTGATAAGACTCTGGGGACAGAATGTATGGTTACGTTCGGTCGCCGTCTTACTCACTTAACTCTAGGCATTGTTTAAACCCTAATCACTTCCCTCAAGAGAAGTGCAGATCTCTTGCCTAATACGTTGTCCATGAATCTACTTCTTTCACTTTCTACTTCACCCATCTGTCCACCGCTTACTAGTTTCTTGGATAAAATACTGAAGGGCACATTCCCAAACCCAACTACTCCTCCACTTTGTCTATCATCTGAATCGTCTCCTTTACTCTCATTATTATCATCATGTATACCAATCCATTCAATCTCTTCCTCCGATACCACCGCTCGACGGTACAACACACCCTCACTACTAATAACACAGACATCAACTTGACTACCACTACCTAAATCATTATCAATACCTGCTTTAACAGCGTCAACTGCCAACTGTATACCCTCTTGTATTGAACATGATCCGTTACCTATGCGTGGATACTTGGATTCTAATACACCCGTGGCGGCTAACCCACCTGAACCTAATGCAGCATAATTGACAATATCCATTGAACCGTGTGGATGTATAGCTGCTAGATGTGCATGTTTCGTTTCATGATCATATCCACCAACTAATAAATTCACACCTAGATTACCACGTGACTTTTGTAACTGTGTTCGTATGTTATGTAGTATAGCTGGCACTGATGCTGAGGGTAAATTGCGATCTTCATTTGATATTGTTGTATCCATTCTCCAATTATGACGAGTATTACTTGCTGTTGTTACTGTTGACGTAGTTTCACTATTCATAATGATATTGCCACCACCGCCACCAGCACTAGCACTAGCACTACTCATCATCATACCCCTCTTCCAAAAGATAAACTTGACACGACGAACTAATGCCTCAACATCAGCAGACGTTCCGGCACCTGCACACCATACATTATTAGCTAATGAGTGTAACTTCTCACAACGTTTATCAGCCACAGTCGAGCCATCTGTTGCTCGTGTATCGGCAGCTAATATTAATACTGTGGAATTCTGTGCTAGTAGTGCTGTGATGGTTGTTCCTGTTTTACGTGTCTTGAGCTTTTGGGGATGAGGCGAATCATTGTTGTTAGTTTGATCATGTATATCAATTTCATGTGAGTGACGAGATCCGGGGTTGATTATGATTGGTGATGATGATACATCTATAGTACCACTACTAGATAATTGTGGCGAATCTAATGAGAGAGTAGGAAGTGGATATAAACTTTCTAATGGACTTTGCCATAATAAGTTGTTATTTCGAGTTTGTTGTTGTTGTGATGAATGCTGAATGACTTCATCAAACATCACATCTTCACCATCTTCTTCTTTTTCTATGATGCTATTTAGTCCATTCTCTTCATAGTATATAGGATCCCGATCTATGAATGATCTGTGTAATCTTAAACCATAGTTGTTGACTGATGGTATATTATTATGAGAGTGTGGAACGTCATTATTATTTGTTATGATGGATGATGGAAATTGATCTGCATGATAGCTACTCGTTGCTGCTACACATATTTGCAAAGATATTATTGTAATGGAAAGTAAGATCAATCCTCTCATAATTTGATGCTGTATTAGGCATATCATGGCTATTTTTGATGTTTATTGATAGTATTTGCAATAGCGTCGACGGTATCCTCTAGGATACCCTACGATATATTCATAACTAATCTTTGCTGCAACAATTAAACTATACCAATCGAAAGAGCATCAAATACTGATGATGCATATGTATTTTCAGTGTACTAGCTGCTCTATGTGGTAAGATATACCACGCACTGTCAGCGCTTAATTTTTCTGGACTTTTTTCCAATTTCCATCGAGTTTTGCGGTCACAATACTACCACCAATTGAAAAAGAGTTTAAATGATCTACTTACCACTATCCATATCAATATCATAATGCGAGTTATGCAGGAGAGCTTGAGGTATAAATTGAAATGGATGCTAACTATTTACTACTGCACCATTATACGATAGCAAGAACGTCTGTCCGTCAATTCATCACATTTCATTTCATTTATTTCATTTTTTAAGTGGCGGCTCGCTGTGGCTCGATAATACCTAGTGTAATATAATGCTGGAGTATTAGTACTTGTGGCTTGGATAACGGTTGCCGTCTCTTAGGTCAAACTCGAAGTTCATCTCTTGGTCGTAGAGTAGTACAATACATTTAGTCGTCATGAGCAATAGTAATGATATCACACAGCAATCCCTTCATGAACTTGTAATTGATGGAGATATAACAGCTCTACAAAAACATAATCAACATGATCTACAGCAATACAGAGATAAAAATGGATCAAGTTTACTTCACTACGCTGCCGGCTGTGGTGATATCGATATATGCAAATATCTATTGCAATTGAATATAAATGCCAATCTACAGAGTACAAACAATCAACGCACTCCATTACATTGGGCAGCACGGAATGGTCATTTAGAGATATGTAAACTAATAGTTATTGAACACAAAGTACCAGTTGATACATTGGCAAAAGGAGATGTTACACCACTCGAATTGGCAATATGGCAATGTCATTTATCAACTGCAATATATTTAGTAGAACAATTGGAAGCAAAG
>Ga0214480_100419_pt1 | contig 21653 bp, 15 predicted proteins | sample M1_20Mar14CPVII9_3_FD_165042 | JGI IMG/M metagenome (GOLD analysis project Ga0214480, IMG submission 165042) | Marine eukaryotic communities from Monterey Bay, California, United States - M1_20Mar14CPVII9sort6BwellE17 | ecosystem: Environmental > Aquatic > Marine > Unclassified | place: USA... | reverse complement strand
TTGGTGCTGTGGTCATTGCGTGATAGTCAAACGTGCGTTTTCTCAGGCGCGTTTTGTTTTGTTGCAATCCGAGGGCGAAAACGTGATTTGGTTGCACAGTTTCATCAACAGGCAGTATGACCGTGGCTCACCCATCAAAATACTTCACAAGTACCCCAAAGAAGCTTATTCAACTTGAGCTGATGCCTTTGGTGCTGTGGTCATTGCGTGATAGTCAAACGTGTGTTTTCTCAGGCGCGTTTTGTTTTGTTGCAATCCGAGGGCGAAAACGTAATTTGGTTGCACAGTTTCATCAACAGGCAGTATGACCGTGGCTCACCCATCAAAATACTTCACAAGTATTCCAAAGAAGCTTATTCAACTTGAGCTGATGCTTTTTGGTTGTGAGGTCATTGTGTGATAGTCATTTGTGTGTTTTCTCAGGTGGTTTGTGTTGCAATTTGTGTGCAAAAATGCAAAAAAGGCTGCACAGTTTCATCAGCAGGGTTGTTGAAATAGTTTATAATGATCATACAGATTATTCTTGTATATTGGTTCATTGCTTCTTACTAAATTTTGACTTAGATGCGTTGGCTTTTAGTTTTTCAATGGTGGGAGGGAAGTTTTGATTGGCATCAAACATCAGTTTCCTGTATGGTAGTGTTTCTTGAAAAGAGAAAGATCACAAGATATAGACTCTCATAATTCATAATGTTTATTAGTACCCTATCGTACTTAGGATGGAATCTTATAGAGGCTAAATAGTTATTATCAATATTATATATCGTAACATATACCTATTCCCTACACAAAAAAGAAGATAGTCATGTCTAGTAGTAAATCCAAAGTTTGCTTAGACCTTGAGTGGGCACCTGAGGTTGCAGAAGAAGAGAGGTTGAAACGTAAGGCTGCAACCATCAGTCATGATACCAAGGCAGGTAAAAGAAATAAGGCTAATAATAACAAAAACAATGATACACCCTCATCCAATACTACTACTTCTAAAAAGAGGGGTAGACCTAAGAAGGATGGTATCACCAAGAAGAAGAAAAAGGATGACAGTAGTACTAAAAAGTCAAAAGGTGATGCACCAACTAATAAAAAACAATCCATCAAGAGGGTACGTCAACAACGCAAGGCACAACAGAGTAAAGATGCCGAAAAGGCCAGAAAGGAAGAGGCGAAGAAGAAGGCACGCAAGCCAAGTCAGTTGAATGATCACGCTGGTAATATCATCGTCGCTGCTGAGAAGAATGCAGCCGATATAGAAGATTTCTTTTGGGAAGTTGAGGCTGTCATTGGCCGGAGGGTATACCGTGGACGGATTGAATATTTAATTCGATGGAAGGGATGTTCTGAGGAGGATAATACTTGGGAACCTACTGCCAACTTATGTGATACTGCCAGTGAGTTTTTATATTTGTTATTGTGTTTAGGTTAGGTATATAAGTTGTGTATTTCATGAAATTTTATGTGAACTTACCCCTATTTCCATCATATCGTAAATATACTTCCGTCTGTAGTGGAAGAAGCTACAAAGTTTACCAAAGAATTAAAACGTAAAGAGAAACAGCGTGAGGAAGATGAAAAGAAACTGTTTGGTGAACCCGAGGTTGAGATTACCACTAATAGCAAAGATGATAAAAAAGAATTGGGGGATTTATTATTGGTTGATACAAATGATATTGTTGTGATTGACCAACCAACCAATTCGGCAGTAAATAATGTGGATAGTATAGCCAATACTGAAGTTGTTGAGCCTGATGTTCCCATTGTGGATGATAATTATTGGAAATGGTCAGATAAAGATCAAGTTATATTCAAAGATATCGAGAGAGTCAATGTACATGATCCGAATGCAGCAAAAATTGTCACAGAGGCTCGTATTAATGGTACTCCCCTTGTCCTCGTTGGCCATGTTGGTTGGGCAAATTTTGCAACACGTTGGCTAACGGAGAAGAAAGTCGAGAAAGAGGAAGAGAAAAAGGAGACAGCAACAGTAGAGGCATCCACAAGTGAGAGTGTGGAAAGTAATGTGCCAACAAATGAAAGCAGAGGGGAAAGTGAAGGTTTAACTACCAAGCTTGTTGCTATTGATCTAACGAGCAAAGGAGATAGTAATGATGAGGAAGTGGCCAAAACCGCTGCTATTGATCTAACTAAAGAAGCAACAACTGACGTTCCAGAGGTAGACTCCACGATTGCAACCGAAGAAAAGTTAGATTCTGTTATGGCATTGGACGAAACTACTAACAAATCAATTGTTGAGGAGAGGATATCTGAACCAATGGAAGTAGAGGAGACCAAGTTGAAAAAGACCGAGAAGCCCTGTGGTAACTCCAAATCTGACAATCTATTGGATCTTTCCAAAAACTACGAACTGGACGTGAAAAAGATGATTGAGGACATCGGGGGAGAGGATGTACCTGTCATTAAACGAAACTATAACGAAGAGAAGCCAATTCATGGTAGAATTCCAGCGGAAAAGTTTCTCTCAAGCTGTTGGCCCACTGCACTTGACGCAGCGTCCCAAAATAATGGGCAAGATGAGACAATTACAAAGACGAAAAATACAGCATCCAACCTCTACCTTCATCAATGGCAATTTCCTTTATCTGACACAGCCGGTCGCAAACTTTGCCACCACAACAATCCACTACCCAAGGGTATCATGGGTGAAGACCTACTCAAGTATTGGCTAGATCTACCACAATGTAAGCTGGACAGTCCTTTGCAATACATTTTCATGGGCCGCGAAGATACTCTTTCAAAACTGCACAAAGATCCTGGTGGGTTGGAAATATCAATCGCTCCCATTGTTGGTCAGAAAGAGTGTGTATTGGTACATCGCGATGATGGTTCAAATTGTTTGTATCATCTTACTTCATCATTAGAGGACATTGACTTGCAAAGATATCCTCTCTTGTCCCAGGCTCGAACGTGGCGATCTGTCATTCAGCCAGGAGAAATCCTGCTCATGCCATACGGAACTTATCATCAGGTGAGGGAATTATCATATCATATGACTGTATGCTTGATTATTTTCTTTGTTTGTTATCTCACAACCATCTTCTTTTTTTTTGGTGTTCTTCATAGTGCCGTAATGTGACACCATGTTTGTCATATTCAAGGTTCCACCTTGATACTGTCAACTTACTTCCATTTGTTCAGTCGTTAGTGAACGGAGATGCACCCGAAATTGATCATGAAGAAGTATTATGGAATTTGACAACAGAATTCATCGACAGAGTAGATCAGATCTTTGACAAAGTTCAGGCTCGTGCAAAGGTAGGCCTAGATGAGGGTGATATTATAACCGGAGATGTTGTCGACACAGTTAACACTTTGAGGACTCTGAGACACTTCATGAGGGAAGTCGCCAGACGTGAAGAGATTCGTATGATCGTGAAAGGCGCCGGCGAAGACCCAGATACGACAAACAAACCTGACGACCATAACTTTGGAATGCTCGTTGATGATATTGATATGGTAAGAGTAATTATGTTTCTCCCAAACATATGTGATATCATCATCTATTAATATGTTTGCTCATCTATTTCTCTCGCGTTCAGTGTCTACACGAGTTCCGCTATCGCAATTCAAAGGTTATCCCTTCGTTCAAAGCCCGGAGAGGAAAGGTACTTAAGAATATAATTTCGGGTAAATCATCAGGTAGTGGCAGATTCATCCAAAGAGATATGAGTAAATTTCAGATAAACGGTCGACCTGTAGTGGCGTTCAATACATCTTTAGAAAATAACTATACTTCATTAGTGAATGCAGATGTATCAAAACACTATCCAAATCATATGAAAGATAAGGTTGGTGAGTCATTGATCAAGGAGCTCAAACCTGGTGATCTAATTTCTGTCAAACTTGAACAGAAAATGGTGAAGGCAGAAGTCATTGAAATCCTGCCTAAAGTCAAGGCAGCATATCTAAGTTTTGAAGATTACCCATCTGTTTATGATGAGTATCAGCCATGTGATCTCCTTCGACTACCAACACGTGCTGAAATACCAACTGAGGATCTTAAGCCAGGGCTTGTTGTCCTTGACTTTTCCAACAGTAACGAATACCGTGCCAAAATCCAATCGACCATGAATGAGACAATGGCAAAGGTGAAACTCATTATTAGCCAACATGATATGATTCGATTGGTTTCCCCCGCTATGATTTTGGGCCGTTATGTTCCTCGTAATAATAGGAAATCGAACAAGAAAAATGTAGTAGATAATGACCTTGTGACAGATCTCTCTACTGATTTGAGTGAATGAAGAGCAGCGAAGAATCAAGAGAAGAAGCACTACAATTTGAAGCTGTAAACAACTAGAGTAGATAATATAACATCTACTTCTATCATGTTGTTACATTAAAACATTAAAGTGATTATGCAATACGCCATTAGCCTGTTCAGTCTTTCCATTCGATTCAGCCTTATGCAAAGAAAAGTTAGTCTCGTCCACATAACCCCAATAATCAGCAGCATCTAATGCAACCATGCAGCTTTCCCGTACCACATCATCTACATCATTCAAAAACTGACTCAGTATAGCCTCACATTCACCCCATCGTTCTTCAATTGCACCCAATGCCTCAGCACTCTCATGCCTAACCATGCGATGTTCATCATTCCGCTTGAGACTAGTTTCTAAATATTCAACAGCATCTGGATGTTGTATTTGTCCCAATACATATGCAACTTCATGTCGTAATAATGCACTTGAAGTATCATTTACTAATGCATTACCAAGTTCTTTAACACAATCCTTTCCCCCTCTGTTACGAAGTGAGAACATTGCACGAAATCGTTCGAATAATGGAGCACTCTCATCAAGTAATATTGTACCAATTTCTTCAGTTGATAATGGTTCATGCTTTGGATGTGGTGGAGCAGGATCGACTGATGAATATGGACTTAGCATGCATGCACATATTGCTGGCACATCTTCTGCTTCCTCTCCATTTATCTTCCACTGTATATAATCGACTGCTAATCTACATGTCTGTCCTACCTCTATAGATGTATCATTATTGACAATTTGTTGCAATGTAGTTATTGATTGAGACGAGCCAATTGCACCCAGTGCCTCTGCGCATTCATGTCGAACCATAGTATCATCTTTTGTATTAAGCAGAGTACTAGAAAGTATTGGTATTGTACGTTCATCTCTCAATTGTCCTAAAACATATGCAAATTCATGCCGCAATAAGGCTCCATGTTTATGATTATTTAAACTGTTTGATAGAGTATTTATTACTACCAAGGATATATCATCCTCCTTATTTTCATCATCAGTAGTTGGTGTTGTATTGTCTAAATTCTTGGTGTAGTTATCATACTCTTGTCGGAGAAAGTATGTAGCTCTCATACGCATCCCAACTGGTAGATCAGAATCTTCCAATGTTTCAATTAACGAGGATAGGGGTGGCGCTTTCCACATGATGTACTCACCACTCAATCACGGACAACCACATACACAGCCTAGAGCTCGCTACTGCCTATCTATAGGTCGTCATAAGACCATAACCAAGAGAATTTTTATTGTACATACATTAATAAGTAATTGTCAACAGTATTAGCAACGTCGTCTTCTTACTATTCTTGTATAGAACGATGACCCCCGCCAATTGTGTTTGGCGTAGGTACCTTACATTGATCTGAATAGTCTATGTGGAAAGTGGAAACTTCATCAACAACTTACGACTTACGATAACATAACATAAAATAGTGAGAAGAATTAGGTGATTTTACTAAGAAAAATCAGCGGTATCCTCAAAAAGTGAGACAAATTGTCTCACAATCGTAAACTTATATTTCATAGGTATCCTTTTTCTCGTAGAAATTTGTTAGTAAATCCTCTCTCTCTAAAAATGTGCTCCATATTTTGAAAAAAGTGAGACAAATTGTCTCACAGTTTTCAAGCTCATAACCTGTTCTGCCGACTCTTCTTGATAACTTTAGCTGCTCATTACGAGGCCGCCGGAGGCTGCCGAGAGCCAATATACCATCGTATCATCAAGCATTATACATAAAGAGAAGATATCTATACTCTTTTGCTATAGTGGAACAGTGATACATCTATTTCTATGCAGTCTAGATTGAGTATGTATTCTACCACTTTTGCATTTACATTGCTTCTACATATGTATGATTTGCTTATCTAGGGTATGAATTCATAGTTTTAGTACCTAATAATGTGAAGAATCTAGTTTATTGCGATATGAACTAGTTTTGGGTGTGTTGTGAGATGATTCATACATTTTCATGCATATGTTGTTGTGTATATATCATACGAACATATTGCAATCCAATAACCACAAGGTGTTGCTATGACTCGATTTTCTGTCTTCTAGTACCTCAATAATGCTCACCAAATCGTTCCCAGCATCATTTATACACACAGGATGATGCACATAACATTTTGTGCATATCATGTGTGCATTTTTATGTCAACTATCAATATCATATCCAATCTACCTCCACACTGCCAAATCATACTATATATGCAGCAGGATATGTTCTCCTATATCTAATGATGATTGTTGTACATCATCATACGTATTCTACCAATATTGCTCCGTGTAGAGTTGTCAATCTAACATAAGAATAATTCGAACGTTGAAGGATGTAACGCACGACATCAATGCTGCTTTATCTCGGGTGAAGGAGGTATCATACAACCATTTGGCACTTCTCTAATACATATCTGTTAAGAGGTATCGCGTAGTTGAGTATCAGCTAGTCCACTGCCTTCATAAATGAGGTAGCCGCTAGTTGTTACATTCATCAATATTTTTTGTTGCAATCTAAACCGAATATCATACCGTATCTCCAATCCCACATATGATCTAATACGTTGCAGACATCATATATTATATTGTTTTTATCAATTGTAGAGGTTGGTGGGTGATGGTGACCACGGTAGTACTAGTATGCGTTGGTGTCGTAGATCTAACGCATCAACCACTAATATTGTTGGTAGTGCACATCATACAACTATTGCAATGAGTAGGCAGCTTCAAACCACCCAAAAAACGATATCAAAGGTAATAATAATTAATCATCGAATACCAGCAGCAATATCATATCGACTTCATACATCTATATCGTTCTAGATGTGCATACGCTCACGCAATTGATTTTTTACACATCACTGAAGTAGTAACTTCAGAGTACTATTGTGACCGAACCACGATAGATATGCCAGATTACTTACAAGGACGTTGTACCGCATCTAGTGTTGCTATATTGACCCGAATGCCATATATCTACCATCTAAATTAAAGTAGTAGTAGAGCAAAAGAAGCGGACGCCATGATGAGTGGTTTTATCTCTTAAGATTTGAGGAAAAGTGCAGAGCTGGGAATCAAACACGAGCGGTTGTGGTTATTTAAGCCCATTATATGGGTATAATATTGGGTACATAAAAAGTGAGAGAGTTTGTCTCACTATTTTCAGGGAATAATACATAACATAAAATAGTGAGAAGAATTAGGTGATTTTACTAAGAAAAATCAGCGGTATCCTCAAAAAGTGAGACAAATTGTCTCACAATCGTAAACTTATATTTCATAGGTATCCTTTTTCTCGTAGAAATTTGTTAGTAAATCCTCTCTCTCTAAAAATGTGCTCCATATTTTGAAAAAAGTGAGACAAATTGTCTCACAGTTTTCAAGCTCATAACCTGTTCTGCCGACTCTTCTTGATAACTTTAGCTGCTCATTACGAGGCCGCCGGAGGCTGCCGAGAGCCAATATACCATCGTATCATCAAGCATTATACATAAAGAGAAGATATCTATACTCTTTTGCTATAGTGGAACAGTGATACATCTATTTCTATGCAGTCTAGATTGAGTATGTATTCTACCACTTTTGCATTTACATTGCTTCTACATATGTATGATTTGCTTATCTAGGGTATGAATTCATAGTTTTAGTACCTAATAATGTGAAGAATCTAGTTTATTGCGATATGAACTAGTTTTGGGTGTGTTGTGAGATGATTCATACATTTTCATGCATATGTTGTTGTGTATATATCATACGAACATATTGCAATCCAATAACCACAAGGTGTTGCTATGACTCGATTTTCTGTCTTCTAGTACCTCAATAATGCTCACCAAATCGTTCCCAGCATCATTTATACACACAGGATGATGCACATAACATTTTGTGCATATCATGTGTGCATTTTTATGTCAACTATCAATATCATATCCAATCTACCTCCACACTGCCAAATCATACTATATATGCAGCAGGATATGTTCTCCTATATCTAATGATGATTGTTGTACATCATCATACGTATTCTACCAATATTGCTCCGTGTAGAGTTGTCAATCTAACATAAGAATAATTCGAACGTTGAAGGATGTAACGCACGACATCAATGCTGCTTTATCTCGGGTGAAGGAGGTATCATACAACCATTTGGCACTTCTCTAATACATATCTGTTAAGAGGTATCGCGTAGTTGAGTATCAGCTAGTCCACTGCCTTCATAAATGAGGTAGCCGCTAGTTGTTACATTCATCAATATTTTTTGTTGCAATCTAAACCGAATATCATACCGTATCTCCAATCCCACATATGATCTAATACGTTGCAGACATCATATATTATATTGTTTTTATCAATTGTAGAGGTTGGTGGGTGATGGTGACCACGGTAGTACTAGTATGCGTTGGTGTCGTAGATCTAACGCATCAACCACTAATATTGTTGGTAGTGCACATCATACAACTATTGCAATGAGTAGGCAGCTTCAAACCACCCAAAAAACGATATCAAAGGTAATAATAATTAATCATCGAATACCAGCAGCAATATCATATCGACTTCATACATCTATATCGTTCTAGATGTGCATACGCTCACGCAATTGATTTTTTACACATCACTGAAGTAGTAACTTCAGAGTACTATTGTGACCGAACCACGATAGATATGCCAGATTACTTACAAGGACGTTGTACCGCATCTAGTGTTGCTATATTGACCCGAATGCCATATATCTACCATCTAAATTAAAGTAGTAGTAGAGCAAAAGAAGCGGACGCCATGATGAGTGGTTTTATCTCTTAAGATTTGAGGAAAAGTGCAGAGCTGGGAATCAAACACGAGCGGTTGTGGTTATTTAAGCCCATTATATGGGTATAATATTGGGTACATAAAAAGTGAGAGAGTTTGTCTCACTATTTTCAGGGAATAATACATAATATGATATGTTGATTGATGAGATGCAAAACAAACTCTGATATCGTTATTACTAAACCATACGATAAAATATCATCAGTACAACTGTTGATCGATAACTGCCGCCTTACTTATTGTTTCCCATAGCAGCAACAACAGTAATAAACATGATAATGATTAACCAGCACTTACACACAAAGCTCATTCTACTTGCAATAGTGGTAGCGGTAGTACTACCCCACAGTGAAGCATTTCAATCTTCTCTCTCAAGTAGTTGTTTGAGTATTCGTACTTCTCATTTACTGAGAGCAGAGGAACAATGGACTGGTGAAGTGGTAGCAGGTAAGTGGGTATTTTGTATGTAATAATACATAAGATGTGTTCATATCTCAATTCTTTTCATCAAAACAAAAACAAAGATGAAGATGGACGTATCAAAGGCTGTACTATTACAACTGTTAGTGAAACGGACTTTACAATTGAAATCGACGGTGAAGCTGCCGATCTGGGTAAGTTCAGTAGTATTGTATACCGAAAGATTACTAATGATGCAAAACAACAAAGCTTTCAAGGATTTCGACCTGGTACTATACCGCCACATCTTCTGCCTTCTTATAAGGCGTTTGCCATGAATGAGGTTGCATTAGAAGCAACTCTTGAAGCTATGCAACAAAATAATATCCGTCCATTCGAAAGTTGTAGAGAAAATATATTAATTGAGAACATATCTATTCCACCAAAGAAGCAAAAGAAGAAGAAACGAAAGAAGAAGGTCACTAATACAGCAGAAGTACTGGAAGAAGAAGTTGATACACCGCCCGCATGGCAACAGTTTGACACTATGCAACAAGCATTGAAAGGTGGCTGGGAGGTAAGTAGCACAGTAATAGTAGGGTCTTATGCCTTTGCTTGCAAACTCACATCATATCTTATATGTCATTTATAGCCTGGACAGAGTTTTAGCTTTATTGCTAAGAATTGTCAAGGACAAAAGGTAGATCAGGTTGAAACGGAGAGACCTCCTGTGATTTAAGAGGTAATAATAATACCACAAAGGAAGCCTTAAACTAGTTCCATTTACAGCTTTTTATGTTGTACGCCATTTGTGATTTGTGACAGTCACATTAAGACGGCAAAAAAGTATTGATTCAAGCTCCTCCCACACCTAATAATCACAACCGACATACATAGTTACTGCTTTGTGTTACATACCGCACCCAACGATACGGGGTATAACCTGGCATATTCTCGGCAATTCGAAGATACCGAACTTGTAAACTAGACACATTGTACATGGGGATTTCAAAATTCATGTTGATTGGTCCAATCTCTCTCCTAATTTGAGATGTACATGGGCCACTGAGTGTCACCTTTGCCCGCATTGTCTGTTCAGTACATCCTGGGAACTTTTTAAGTGTCCAGACAAGCTTCTTATCATGTGATACATATTCAGCATTTACTCCGTTCGCCCCAGGAGTGCTAACCACATTACATGACGCAGCCGTCGTAGTCTGCGGTAGAGGTACTTCTATTGATACGTTGGCACCAAAGTGATTATCTGGTATTTCCGCTCGGACATGCACTGCAATCTCTAATTTGTTTGGCTCGACTTCCTCAATTGATGGGAAGATTCGAAATGGTGTTTTGAATTCCCCAGTCATTCTGTAGTTGAGTACAATGAACTCTCCGTCGGGTGGGTAAAAAGAGAGCGTTCGTCCATGTTCCCATTCTGATAAATTAACACAGTCATTGAAATTAATGTCATCCACAGTTACTCCACCCCCATACGTCGTGTTTGTGTTTCGACCAATTGCAAGATCCTCATTCAATGCCAATCGTAGTTGAGGATTACCAGCCAAGTAACTCTTCATTTGAATACAACCATCAATAGTACTATTGAGTACGTATCCATTGTTGGAGAATAATACACTCAAACGTTCTAATATATCCACAAATATCTCATTCTTTTGATTAGTGCTCAAGCTCGTTTTCTTTCCATCAGAATCAACAGAACCGATAACAGGTTTGTGTACAGCACTGGCACTAGCTGTCTTAGGATTGATCATTTTACCCGTATCAGCTACTGCCGATACAACAATGGGTTCATTGTAAACAAAGGCTTTGAGATTTTCTGTCTGTGTTACCTGTGGATAACCATAGTCAAGTAACTCGTCTAATAATTCATATAGAAGGATAAAATTCTTCCTAATTGATTCTTCCGATAGAGTACCACAATAATCTTTAAATACCTTTGCAATCTTTGAAAGTAGCTGTAATATTGTTGGTTTGTTGGGGTATGCATTGATGGTGTTAATAATAAGTGGTACACATCTTATATCATAAAAAGCAGTTTTGCAAAAATTATGCGTTTACCAATACATGCAACAACAAACAATAAAATACTCACCTCAATAACAACCACTGGACTAATATTCTTCTCCGTAGCACAACCAAATATCAATCCATTCCTTTTAACATGCATATAACTATACCCATCCGGCATTACAAACACAGGAGGTGCATCCCCAAACCGTTTGCTGTTAGATTCCTTCGATGATGATTCACCCTCACCACCACCACCACCCTCGGGTTCACCCGGAATGGATAATTTACTACCACCACTACTCAAACCTAACGTAGTGTCCATACCAGGTGTGCCGGGTGCCACGCCATCCCAAAATTTAACCTTGCGAAAAAAAGCCTCGGTATGTGACCTTTCGTGTGCTCGTTCACCTGACTTTGAGCGGTATGTTTTAGCAATCACAGTGTCTCCACGAGGTGATAGGATGAAGAAGTTTGTTATCATGGTGTCCTACTGTGCAGTGGCTGGTTCAAGTGTAGATGATTGACCGTTGCTGATGGAAATGTGAAGGTAAAATTGATATAAAAAGAATAATAATGATACAGCCTCTTCTACCTCTTCTCTGTATTATTGTTGTTATGTCCTCTGAAGGCTGGTTTCCGACACAGCAGTACCGATAATAATCGTCGCTGATAATAACTGATATGAGGTAACTTTTCAACTCAATACTTCAGTAACAAAGGCAACCAAGTAAGGCCAGTTAGTAGTGAGAGCTAAAGAAAAGGAACCTTCAAAAGGATACTTTTAGCCGCCAATTCATTTTATTGATAAAGTTGTTGTAGGAGTTGATGTCCTAATGGCACGGTGTAGAAGACTATACGGGCCAAACAGACAGTAAAAATACTCCATAATATCACCTAAATATGGCTGATGATGCAACCGCCTTGGCGGATAAGGAGGAGAAGCGTAGAAAGATTAAAAAGCGTATGAACAAAATTATTGTGAAGGCCTGGAATATAGAGGAGAGTGATATGTTTCAATTATCACCTACAAAGTCCCCATCTGATACCGAGGTTAGAGACCTTACAGATATTGGAAAGAATTTAGATAAGGGCATATATCAGCACGGGCGAAGTGGATGGGAGATGTTTGCAAAGGATATGGGGCTTGTTTATAATTGGCATATAGTTAGGTGAGTTTATTTTTTTGAGATTAAACTTTCATATCGTGGTATGCAGCCATTCTCCTCGGATTATGTTGACTTCATATGGGTCCGTAAGCTATTCCGACTCTTGTTTAGAAGAGGGGTTGAAGGTGGAATCGATTTTAGCAGACGGTACACCACAACCACAAGATTGAATGAACATACTTTTTGATTGATTTCTTTCTGATTTTGCATCTCTATTTCAATTGTTTATATTGATTGGATACCTTGTTAACCCACCGCAATCTCAATTTTAGCAAAGGAAAACATTCATCTATTGCAAAGACCCATCTTGATCTAGTTGTTGGGCACTTGACCAAGATTGATTCCAACCTCGGGAACCTCGCTAGCAAATCAAAACCAGGGGACGCCCGTACTAGTGGCACATCCAAGAAGAACTCTTCAGAGGGCAACAAGAAACGGAAAAGCAAGGCTAAGGAATCCTCGGATTCATCTCCCAAGAAGAAAGCTAAGCCGGGAAATAACAGCTCATTGACCCTCAGCCAAAGGGAGGAGAGAGCTATGGAAGTGCTTGCCACTTATATAGAAGACCGGGGAGGTATGTTGCTGGATGTCATTGGTGTCGTTTGCGCATGTCTCAACTTCACATAATACCCCCAACTAACTTTTTCCACATCTATGTATTTCCTTTTATATATGGTAATACAGGGGACAGACAATTAAGTGAGAACTTTAGAGTAAAGGTTGCTCAAAGGACCGGAGGTCGCTTTGAAAATACTTTCTTTTCTATCGACACTGACAAGCGGCATAAGTCCATGGCGGAGGTTGCTCGTTTTCTCAATCTTTCCACTATTCCTACAAAAGGTAAAGGAGCCGGTAAAAAAAGAAAGCCAAAGAAGGATGTAGAGAAGAGGAAGCTAAAACGTGAGTTGGATAAGCTAATGAAGTCGAAGACAAAAGCAGCGAAAGCGCTTGAAGACCACAACAACAATACTGTTGAGGACAACTTCCCAGATGGTGGTGCATCTCAATGGAATGATGGATCGAATTCTGCCAAGGCTCACAAAGAAGGATTAATCATGCCACAGTCCGATTTAGATTCGTTTCCTGGCATCCCAACTCATTGTTTACCAGATCTATTGTTGGTTTGGGATTTCTTTTGTACATTTGGACGCACATTGAGTTTGCAGCCAATAGAGTTGGATGATTTTGTTGCTGCTCTGACTTTCCGACCAACGGATGAGTTGAATAGAGGATCTAAGGCTCCTTACGCTGAAGGAGAGCAGTCCGATGAGCAAGAAGAGCAGCTACCTGCGCAAACAAATATTCCAGTATATCTGTCCGAATGTCACATAGCTTTACTTCGTTTGCTAGTGAAAGATCCAACCAGTGATCTATGGTGGTGGAGTGTTCTTGAAACACCAGAAATGGTAGAGCAGGAGGATGAGTACAGAACCGATAAGATTCGTAAGTCTGCGATCACCGCGATAGTCAAAATTGATATGGATGCATTGTTGTCCGTGGAGGAAGATAATGCTGTCACAAAGAAATGGCTTCAGGCATTAGAGGATGTAAGAAGTCGTAAACCTGACAATAGCGGGCCAATCAAGAGTGCAGTAAAGAGTGCAATTGCTGTGACAACAAACCATCATGTGAAGACATATCTGAAAAAGGCAATGAGTATGTGGAAGGCAAAATCAGCGGTGCTAGTGAAACGTGCTGTTATTTGGCTGATCGATAGATTTAGAGAAGCTAGACCAGATTTGTGGGGAAGAACAGTAAGTCACGCTGAGGTAGCTCAACAGAAGAAGTTGGTTGCAGCCGAAGCAGCTCAGGAAATGGATATCATCGAGGATGTGAACATTGACGAGGGTAATTTGAATTTAGAAGGGGACTCTGACGAAGACTCAGATTCAGAAGACGACGAAGAAGGATCGGATAATGAAGATGATTACGCTGCAGTTCAAGTTCCTCCCACCTCCCCTGGCAAACCCCGTGCTGTGAAAGAGAATGATGAGTTTACGCCAGTATCTTCCTTTGTGCCTTTGAAACCTGTCCCTAGCATAGTAGATATGTTGCTACCACCACACAAACCAGTTATGCCAACAGACTTGGTCCACGCATTGACATGGCCTCCGGTAATAGGAGCAACAAGTGGAAGAATCTTTCAGTGGTACAAGCGGAGGAGAAATGAGCTGGATGACAAAGTACGAGAATTCAGAGAACTGAAGCCAATGTCTGTTGCTGAACGACGGAGGAGAGAAATGTCTGCTTCGGTAAGAATATTGTCAGAGTGCGGTTCACCATTGGATAGCAACACAAATCATGTTGAAAGTGCAATCAGCCACTTGTGTGACGGATATGACTATCTGGATCTAAATGCTGTGCAGAGGCTATGTCTGCTTCGCATTCTAATCGAGGCCGCGTATGATACACATCATGTGCAGATTACTATTGAAGACAACTTCAAGTCTAAAGTCAACGCAACAAAGGCTTTGGATGCCGAGGAGCGACGAGCAAAGAAAGCCGTGAAGCAGGACCTTGCCACACTCGAGTCTGCCGCAAGAGAGCGTTTGGCAACCGACGCAAAAGAATCATACATCGAAAAGAAGCGACTGGATTTAATCGAGGATATGAAAGACAATGAGGATTACACCGTTGACTTCATAGAGGCGCTAAATGATGAAGATGTAATAGAACTAATTGATGACGAAGAGAAGGCTGAGTACGACGCTCTTCCTACACCAGCAAGTTTCAATAAGAGTGAGGTTAATGCTGTCGTCAAAATGATTCAAGAGGAAAAGGCTTTTGGGGTGCACAGGCTCACGGTTCTAACGCTCGATGAAATTGAACAGAAAGATGAAGACTACTTGAAATCACTTCAGGATGAGTTGGAGTTATTAGGAGAAGCTGATTCACGGGAAACATCTGCCAAAATTGATCGCCTGCGGCAAAGGATTACCAAGTTTACAGATTCATTGCAAACATTTACAGATGATAGAAGGTTAGCAATAGGAAGTCTGAACGAGGCAATACAGGATGGTACTGTAAGAACCCTTCGTAATGCTATCAAGGAAGCGAAACTTGCTTGTCTTACAGGTGACGAGGACGACACTGGAGGTACTTGGGTACTAGATTTAGTCCGTGATGCTTCACTCGAGTTGAAGAATGCAGAAAGCCGCAAGCGTGTCAATGAGGCACGGAAAGATTTACAAACAAAAGCAGACAAATGTTTCATCCGTAAAGAGATAATTGGAAGGGATCGCTATCAATCTACCTTTGTTAAATTTGATCACGATGAGAGTAGCAGGGTATGGGCTGAGAGAGACTTTATAATACGCAACGAGGAATCTACTAGTGTCCCAAGTAGTAGCTCTGATGCTGTCTTATTAAAGAGTGCTCAATCAGCATCGATTTGTGCGCCCGACAAACTGGATGACTTTGTGAATCTAGATGATCGTGATACACCACACGGAAAGGCGTTTTTATCATTTGCACGTCAAGAATATCACCACTCAGGAGAGCTCGCAACTCTTGCAAGACATCATTGGTCATGTTACACAACCGACCGATCTTTGCGTGTCCTTGTTAAGAACTTAGATGGAAAGATTCCCAAAGAAAATGCCCTGAAAGAATCTCTAAAGAAGACCATCGAGGATCTAGCCTTGAATAATTCTGCTGCTCATTCATCAGAAGATACAGAGGCGGATACGTCAGATACAAACACCAAGCCAAACTTACTTTCATCGGGGGATGAGCAAGAATTTTCCCAAGAAAAGGCACGTCTAGCCAAGGATGACTTTGATTTACTAAAAGACATTACGTCTGCTATGGGAAGACGGGTAAGGCTTCGAAGAGTTCCCGACCCCGACAGAGCCCCTGATCGCGCTGAGTATACCATGGCTACTATCACAGGATGGAAAATGGAGAGTCCTTCTCCAATAATCGACAGCGAGGAGGGCGAGACGATGGCCCCACAACCACAAGCCGACGTTCCAATTTGGAGACTTGAACTTGACGATGGTGGTGAGGAGAACATCTCTGCAAGTGAAACAGTTGAAGGCATCGTGCGTGCCATCAAGTGGTCAACTGAATACCCTGGGTATGTAGAACATGACGCACCATTTCTTTCATACCGCAATAGTTTGGGAAGATTTTGTGGTCGAGCAGTAGAAGCTCCCTCATCATTAACCCCACAGGCATTTGCGAAGAACTTGATCAAGAGGGAGCAAGAATATTACACGAATTTGAAGTCTCGAACCTTTGAGAACAATTGGGGTGGTAAGGCAGGAGCTAGACAGGTATGGGTTGCATCACTAAAAGAAAGTGGTCATACATTTGATGCTATCCGTGATGGCTTACTCACCTTAGAAAATGCCTTTTTTGAGTTGGCTGGTGGATTTGGTACGGCTGAAGAGAAGAAAGAAGAAGAAGTGCACGAATCAGTGAAGAAGGAAGACGACGAACCATCTTCCATGAACGGAGGCACAAATGGAGCTAAACTTTATGGAAAGGACTTGTTCTATGATAACGACAGTCGCTTTGATATTGAGCTTGAATCTCTCACCGTTGATGTTAATGGTCTCTGGAATAACTCTGACGCAAGGGAAATTTACCACGAAATCATTCGAACAAGCAAAACTGTCAGTATCTTGGCACTTGGACTTGATTTGATCTGCAGAAACGCAACAGCACACATAAATCGGACCACATCATCTGCTCCTACTCCTAAGACGGCAGATACTCCTGTTACATATGTTGGAAGACGTCGTGCTGCAAATATTGCTGCAGGGGCTTATGCGGATTTCTTTTGATAAGGATAATATAGTGTGCACCAAAATACCAAAGGATCCTAAGTTTAGTTTTAGTTGAGGAACTCAGCCGAAGATCCACCTCTAGAAGCGTGTACGTATATCAGCCTTGCTACTTCCATCACAAACATATATTATGCATGAGCTCATTCTCATTTGATATTGTTCTCCATGGTACCATTAGCTTATTTGACTATCTTATCATCTACCACTGCTCGCCAACATCATCACTTCCCTTCTTTCTTCCTCGACCGCCCCTCCCTCCAGTTGTGAATCTAGCCGGATCAAAAGCTTTCAGATTAATAGACTTGGAATGACCTTCCAAGATTAGCTCAGAGATGGCTTTACCTGAAGATGCGCATTTCATGGTTTATAAAGATGAAGAAAGATGTATCTTCTGTTAGTACACGAGATTTGCAAAGGCAATCAAACAAGGAAACTAAGTTCAAATGAAGTAGACATGCCACCGAGACTTCATATTAAACACTTGAGTTCACATATTAAAACAATACAAACGCTACGTTCCTGTAGCTGGAGCCCAGGCGATTCCCTTGTTGTTGGATAAAGAGTTATAATTAGAGGACAATCAACCTCAAAGAGAGATATTGCATAAAGAAAGATTGACTCACCCAACAGTTATGCCCCGCATTTATGTACGCTCCTTTCCAACCACGAATAGTTCCCATGTATGGCTTTGCATCGGGTGGACAGGGTCTCATGCATGCTTGTTTCGTTAAAAGTTCTCCTTCTTTCGCGTATGTTTGAGAGATCATCTTAAATGCGGAAGACGCGGCTTCTACTCTGTCATCTTTAGGTAAACATTCTTCAAGATATGCAGATGCTTTTAGCTCGGGTGTTGTTATGTAGTCACTACCTCCAATTCCACAGATATACACCGTCCCATCTGGCCTTGGATACACTTCCAAGTGTGTCGAGTATCGATCATCTTCACCGCAAAATAAAGCTGTTGCTTCCACCGCACTGATCTTTGCATTGCCATCTTCATCAACAGGAGGTTTCCACACTATGCTAGTTGATTTTATGCCTTCCATGGGCAATTGGACAGCATTATTAAACCATTCCTCTGCTTGGCAAGCCCATGGGCCGTTAGAGCAAACAACATCTGTACAGGGCAGTATCTCCTCTTCACCATTGTTATTTTGATACTTGACTCCTGTTACTACTTGCTTATCTCCATCTTGACTACTTTGAATACCAACACATTTTCCAATTACAACAGAAACGCCAGGCTTCTTATCTTCTTTGTTTACATATGCAAGCATCTTCTCTACAAACTCTTTTGGAGTTACCTGGAAGATGCGCGTTTCACAATTTATGAAGATGTAAGAGAGGAGATTGTAACTTCTGTTAGTACATGTGTTTTGTAGAGGCAACGAAAAAACAACATAAAAGACTTTCTTGTGCACTATCATCTCCCCATCCCATTGGGGATAATCTACCGACAGAACCGTCTAGCCAATTTGGTACTATATCAGCCAACTGTGGATTCTTCTTTTTATTATCTTGAGCTTTATTATTTGTAGGACCCGGCGCTACAGACATGACAGGCAACTTTCTATAGCTCTCCACTCCTAGTTCTGGACATAGACTTTCATACATGTCAAATGCTAGTTCATGCAAAGCTACGGTTGGTCCAGAACCCCATGATCTTGCCATAAATCCACCTCCTTTACCAGAAGCTGCTGATGCTAGTTTTTGACTTTCGAGTATAGTAATTGTGGAACCTTTTGGCAATGCTGAAGACTCATGCAATTGAAATGCAACCGAAGTACCTTGTATTCCACCACCTACAGAGTGAATAATATGTATTAAGTTATGCCAGTCAACTTTCAATAATTGCAATGTACGATATGCAAAAATAAAAAAGACATACATAATACACGTACCTATGATCACTATATCCCTTGCTTCGTCTAAAGATTTTTTTGCACTCATTCTGGTAACAGCAGTACGTTTAGCATATGGAGAGATGAATGCTGAGGCTCTCGTAGTAGTAATTGCCAACAATAACAACCTCAACATCTCATAAAGTATCTATTGACCTATTGACAATGATTATCAATAATTGACCATCAATTATTATGAGAGTTTTCATACTCGAAAAGAAAAGTTCGTACGAGGATACCTTTGTCAAAACAGATTAGTTGTAGCAGCAATATCGGGTACTAATATGGCTAATCCAGCCAATGAACAAAGGATGGTAGTACTGACTACAGTACGCAGATCGTTGGCACCATATCTACCTCCACCAGTCTTAAAAGGTTTATATAACACGGATGTATACTTTCATTTAAATCATAATAAAATCATATCACATGATCAATTTGAGGATGAACCGAGTATGGCAATATTATCAGCACTATTTGTGGCGTACATCGTACTACGATCTATTCAGGGACTTTGGTTAACAACTACTAAAAGGAGTACCGCTCATTTAAGTGGAGAAGAAGATACAGTACTAGCAGGATTGTCAGTATCAGGTAGTAGTAAAAAACAAATAGATGGTACTGAAGATGAAACTCCAACATTTGAAGAAACGGTAGTCATTTGTGGTGCAAGTAACTCCGGGAAAACAGCATTATTGCATTCTTTATGTGATAATACAAATGTTGCTACCATGAATCCGCCTATGACTGTAACAAGTTTATCGGCTAATGTTGGTTATGTTATCTGTCCTTGGGAGGATACCAATGACAATACAAACAGTGGAAATATGACAGTTCGTGTTATTGATTATCCAGGTCATCCCTCTCTTTTATCTCAATTGACAACATTACTCCTAGCCTCTGCAACATCTCGTCTTGTATTTACAATTGATACTACACAACCTGTAACCGAGGGGGCATCACTCATGTATCAATACATTTTAACTCATTCTCAAGTTCGCCAGTCATGGGCAAAGGTTAGTAAAACATTAGAGGTACTTGTGGTATGCACAAAGACTGATGCAAAGGGTGCTAAGAACTATAAAAGGATGAAAATACAGCTAAGAAATGAATTGGATAAGTTGAGGAAGGTGGACATGGCAATCAAGGAGAGTTCAACCATTGATGATGTTGATAATAACAATACAAAGACCATGTTGCAGGTGAAGGGGAAATCAATCGACTTGGATAATTTGGGATTGGATGTTCCAGTATCATTACACTTTGTTGAATCAGGATTTGGCGGAAAAGCCAACATGGAGAAAATACGAGACTTTCTTGTCAATGGTAGAGGAAAGTAATTAACTACGGATCTATTTATGAATCGGCTTTTTAATTAATAGTAGTGGTTGGCAAGTCGGACTGTATCACAAATGGCCATGTGTTGTTCTCAGACTTTGCTAAACTAATGCAAAGTTCTTTCCCCGATGCACCACTGTTTGCATCTTCAATTGTAAATGTACTTTCATCTACCTCGACTGTACCTCCCAAACTCCCACTTAGCAACGTTTGTCCAGCAACCACAACCTTGAGCTTTGTTCTACCAAAGCTTACTTTGCAATACTTTGCTTTTGTGCCTGTACTAACCGGAAAGCGTAATTCGACCTCTTCTTCATTTTGAGTCCAGGTATAACCATCACCCTTGCCTTCATGAAAACTACTATCAGTTATTGCTTTCTTCTCATCACTATTATGTGCACCTGACGTTAGAGCATTTTGTGCATTCTGATTCATCAATCCAGATAGAGAACGTGCTCCATCGCTACCCCCTCCACCTCCGCCGCCAGGATGTCTCGCCACATCACACCATTTTGAACGTGGATCTGCATCTGCTATTGTGAAATCTACCCGCTGCCAAATGTCAGCTACTTCATCATCATGTGCTCTTCCTACAAATACATCACCACATAATCCACCTGGAGGTGCAGCTCCAATAGACATTGTGTTAGGGGATGGTTGACTTGTTATATTATGTCCACAAGCAACTAACAATTCAGTAGCACGACTATATGTCATGTGTAATATTGGTATGTATGATTAGATGAGTGCAATGTATAACATAAGATGCCTATCAATAACATCTACTTACCGATTGTAAGGAAGATTCTGTGTTCTCGCGTTGTCATCTGAATACATACTAACAGCTCGCTGTTGATTTGCTTTTGTCGGCACTGTCAATGCCGTAATCTCACAGGTCTCAGAATTATGCGTAGACATCATAATTTTAATAAGGGTTTCATCAT
>Ga0214480_100418_pt1 | contig 21672 bp, 17 predicted proteins | sample M1_20Mar14CPVII9_3_FD_165042 | JGI IMG/M metagenome (GOLD analysis project Ga0214480, IMG submission 165042) | Marine eukaryotic communities from Monterey Bay, California, United States - M1_20Mar14CPVII9sort6BwellE17 | ecosystem: Environmental > Aquatic > Marine > Unclassified | place: USA... | reverse complement strand
TCTCTATGCCGAAGAAGCCATTGTCACACTTTTGCTGTCCAATGGTTAGGGGTGGTGATGAGGCTGTAAGACGCTGTACCGTGGGAAAGATGAGGATACTCTCCTTATCGTCTGAACATACTGTACTATCATCGGCGGGTGATGCTGCCTTTCTATATCTCTTCTTTTTCTTAGCTACAGAAGAGTTCGTCGTACTCTCCTCTTCTTGATGAGATTGCAACCTCTTCTTCTGATCTTGTTGCTTGAATGAAAAGGCATTCTTAAATTTCTTTGAATTAAAGTTGGCCTTGCCACCGCCGCCCTTTAATATCTGTCCTGACATATCTAATGAGTGCTGTTATATTGCAAATTGCAATGAAACCAATCTCTTTTCTATGGTGTTATGTCACCACAAACTAGAAAACTAGAGTACCCGGTGTCAGAATATAGTAATTGTAAGCAGTGTTCCTTAGGGAGATGAGCATCAAATCAGTGGTGGACGTCGATATTTCAAATGGATTCGAATATTTGAATGAGGTGTCGAGGCATTGCCAATTGAGTGAGTAGAGGTACCTTGGCGTATTCTAATGCTCTTTATTTTATTATATGAGTATCAATATAAGGATACGGTATCTTTCAAGATGCTGAGGTAATCTACTCACATCATTGTTGCCTCACTCCATATTGTTTCTCTAGTAATGAGAGGCAAATACAATCACGAGTTTATTCATTGCCATTGCATGCATGGTTGGTGATTATAGGCCTTACTCACCATCAGCATTGGTGGGTGGGTGTTCTTCACGTCTCTCTTATTGATTGAGCTCTGGACTATTGTTAATATATTGATCATGACAAAGCCAAATGCAGCGCCACCTCTTGTAAAGAAAATCCTTTGGATAATAGTATCACTCACGGCATCGTGTCATATTATATCATTTGTGTTTCATTTAAAACCCGAAAAGATATTAGTTGCTCAGACTAATAAGGATACCAATGGTAATCTTCATCATCGATCAGATGACAATATACCGTCAGTCTTTGCAGAAGAAAGAAATACAACAAGAACTACATATATCAATACCATCAAGAGTATAAATCTAATTGGCGAACGACACTCGGGTACAAAATGGATAACATCCCAATTAGATGACTGCTTTGGAGATCGAATTGTCGTCAAAAATAGATATACGAGATACAAGCATTGGTTTCAATACAATGATATTTCAGAAGATGATACATACTACCACCCTCCAAATTCTTCACTTGTAGTATCAATCTTTAGAGATCCATATGATTGGGTTGATTCAATGGTAAAGAAACCATACCATTCACCCAATCACTTTGATTTGGATTGGAAGACTTTTGTGAACAAAGAGTGGACAATGGGATATAGATATCATGGAGATGAAGAATTGATAAAGTCTGGTACACATCATAATGCAACATGTAAGCATCGATTTGCATTCAATGAGATTATACCATGTTCAAAGAAAGATCGAAATTGGAATAATATTACAAGATATGGTAAGCCAGTAGGAGTTATCTATGAGCTCAAGCATGATAAATCTGGTCAACCATATGAAAGCATTATAGACTTGAGACGAGATAAGATTATGAACTTTATGAATGTGGCAAATTATTGTGGAGTCGCCTCATTCATACCTATACAGTACGAATACATGGTGTCTTATGGTACATTAGAGTTGATTGAACAAGTTGCAAGCATCACTGGTATCGATCCGAGCGTGAGATGCAAACCAACACCAAGAATTGCAAGATCTAAAACATTCGATCCTGAATATATCGAGTGGATGAATGACCATATTGACTGGGAAGTGGAGAAACTAGTTGGATATAGCAAAAAGGAAACATAGTATATACATCTAATGATACGTCACTATATATCTTATTTCTTCTTTTTCAAATAGGTAGATAGAGTCTCATCCTCATACCAACCTACATCATTATTGCCAAGTGTTTCCTTACTTGACAGTCTATTCTCTTTACTACTCTTCTTTCGTGTTTCGCCTGCTGGTTTACTTCTTCTAGTATCTTGATTACTATCATCACCAGATAGCAAGGTCATCGCTAGAACAGTACCAACGGGGTTAGGCGAGAGTGCTATAGCCGCTCTTGTTAGAGGATTAGCCTTGTCAACTGTCTTGACTGCCCTTCGTGAAAAGGAATAGATTGGTTCTGGGAGCACTTGCTTGGCTGTCTGCTTGGCATTCTCAGCAAGCTGCTGCAGCGGATTATTCGACGACTGATCAGCTTGTTCTTGAGGAGATGGGGGTAGCTCTTGGGCAAGGCTACTTCGTGGCACTTGAGCCTGTGGCTGAGTCTTCTGTGATGATATTCCTTCCAACTGCTCGTACTCTTTTTGACTCATCTCCCTCTTTACTATATCTGCTCTTTTAGCGGCAGCCTCTGCGACTGACATGATATTTATAGGTACATCTTCCTTGATACGCCATTCTAATGCGGCCACAGGAACCGGGCCCTTGGGCTTCACATCTACAATATACTTGACCATTGTCTTGGTAGCATCATATTCTTGTATTACCCAAGCACCGTCAAACGATGAGAAGAATTGAGAGTCAACACATTCAAAGTCGATTGAATACATTTTATTTGGCTCAGCGTTATCAAATACATTCTCGGTCATATCCATTGTAACGTCAGCACCAAATTCAAAACCAAATCTAAGAAGGAGCGAAATAAAGAGTATTGAGACCACTGCAATATTCATTTATTGAGGGAAGAAAAGAAAGAACAAGAAACTTACATTTTTTGTGCACCACGTTGATATACACGAGGTGTAGACCCCACAATTCTATCACCGTTATTAATAACTTTACTATCAACCAAGTTTGGTACATGTACCGACAGATTATCATAGTCAGTTAGTATACTCCAAATAGCATCAATGGGTGTGTCAATAATAATTTCACCAGATATACGACGTGAGTTTGATGATGTACTTTCAATACCAACTAATACACCGTCTTTATAGAATTGTGTATAGTAATTTGATGGTGATTTGATTTTGGGATATGATGCGTTGATTCCATCGATAGATGATACTTGCAATGATGATGATGACTGATGATATGCACTTGTTCTTTGTTGTGCATAAGATGGTGAAGCAAACATAGAGTTGGGTGATGATACTGATGTGAAGGCGTTAACTGCAACCAATGTTGTTATATGCAGAACATAAAAGCTGGTAAGCAGCAGACATCGAATGTAGGTATTGCTATTCATTGTGATTGATTGGTGATATACTATATTGATATTGCTTGGCATATGCTTTTGCAAAGAATTTTTGAGCCAATCGACTTGATCGTTGAAGACTTCACAGAACAATATGTATTTAATAATTATGAATTGTAACAATACAGATTAATAACTATAGGTACATCCTGACTACTACTTCCACACTACTACATTGAGTCGATTATTGCAACTACCTCATCAACTACGATTAGCAAACAGCTTGTGAGAGAAAAAGTTGTCAAGCAATTGGCAAATGCCGCCGGCCGCCACGTAGCAAGATTCGAAAAGAAGCTTGTCACAGAGCCAATACCATCGAAATCACTAAGAGGTCTAAGCATCTATTATTTGGCAGTTAAAAACAATAGGTAGACAACTCAACCATAAACCATCCAACTTATGACTGATGTACTATAGCGTGTTGATATACTATATGTGATACTTATCTTAGTTCTACGATTCACTACATCTTTGATTGGCTATACTCTAAGAGATCTCTCTTCATGTGTTCATGTGTATATTGTGTCTGGTCTCAATATGCATGTTTCAATATTCTTCTTCAAAGGTAGCAGAATGAAACCAAATGTGTCAAGATATTGTCTTCGTATCTCACTGACAAAGCCAGTGTCCATTGCAATATCTGTCATTAATCTGGTATTTCCACATCTTTGAAGAAGGTCGTCACCCAAAGTCTAACCATTGTAAAGTGAATTAATGTGTCTGCGGTACTTGCATCTTTTTTTTCTCGTTCTCATCAAGTAAGGCTACAATATCATCCTCGATTTCAATTGGTTGTACTCTATGGCCAAAGCTTTTAACTGCACGTCCTTCGCCATTCACCAAATACTTGTGACTACAATTGGACATATGTTCAATTAATAAAAGATAATAAAAAGATAATATACATAACATGTAGATACATATCAAATACATTACACTTACAAGTTCCACTCGACCTTTTCTTGAGTATGCTTCTTGCAGAGTTGAAATACCATGTTTGTACTTAAGGGCGCTCTCGAGAACAAGGGAAACTTTACTTCTGGAAAGTTGGTTTGAACATAATCCAAGATTTCTTCATTCGTATCCTTCTCTTGATTGAAGTCATTACTCGGGAACGCCAACACGTTAAAGCCTCTCGATTTATACTTATTATATAATACCGCGAGTTCTTTATAGTTGGATTTTGTCAGACCTCATTCACACGCAACGTTTACGACAAGACTAACACTACCTGCATAATCCATTAATTGTTGATAATTGCCGTGTATATCTTCAATCTTTGTTCTGTATATACTATCAGGAGGTAAAAGTCTGTTCTCTTGCTGTTGATAACGATCATTACTGTTCTTCTTTATCTCCTCCATATGTTTACTAAATACTTTTCTCTCACTTTTGATTGGAGTAGAAGAAAATACCTTATTGGAGACATATAATAACGTACATAAAGCAGCTGCACCACATAATAGTGCCAAAGCGAGAGAGGAGTTTGATGCAGACTTTTTCTTGTGAATTTTAGAAGTATCAGCCACACCACCCATTTGTACATCCAAATGAGATCTCTTCACGGCAGCGGGTGTTTTATTGGCCCTTCTCATATTGTTGGTAATGTCCTGATGTACTACTTTATCAGCATCCGATACACCAGGCATTTATTAGCTGCCATATATATATCACCTACCTTGCTCACACACTCTCATAAAATAAAAATAAAAAATATTTATCCGGTATCGTATCCCTTGCACTACACAATTTGAACAACTGGACATTAGGACTAAGAGGATGGAGAAGGGTGTTAAAATACTACAAATAGCACAATGCGTTAGTTATGTGAACATACAGGCATTTAGATTATGTTTCTTACGCCGCACATGACAGTTCTTTCTCCTCTCCTCCATTCATGCTTTTTGTTTGCCCTAACTTCTTCTCATATTAATGTAAAAGGTGCAGCAATCAACATAGGTGCAGCAAACAGTATCAAAGTCTTGTAATCGTCTCCGACTAACGTTTTCAATCCACTAAGCGTTGCACACCAGGCCAGCATTAAAAAAGCTCTGCTAACATATTTATGTACTTTTCTGTATAGTTTGTTCTGTTTATCAATACCAAAGTCTGGATGTAAGAAAACAGCTCCTGCTAAAGCTGGCAAAACGCATCCAACTAATGAACCAAGGCCGGCTTTATCAGGTGATTGTTGAATTGATATTGATATATGAATTGCACCCATATTGAAGTTCGAAAGAAGTTAGATACAAGAATCAATTAATATGAGCATGACATATAGTACAATCTTCATTCACTTACCCCAAGAATGATACGTTGTAAAGTGTTGTTTCCCCACACTCTCTTTGTTCTGATAAATCACATACAATCCTCCAAAGGCGAGCATCAATCCTGTACTAGCCATTATACCATGCATTTTCGTATTCGTATATCCGCCTCTCTTCTTTGTAAGTGCAGCTGAACCCATCAAGCCAATCATGCCTGAATGAGAGTTAGTAGTAGAGATTGCAAAGATGTATTAGTATCAATAGTGTGCAATATGTAGTCAACAACATCAATCATCAAGTACAACAACACGATCATCAAGTACTTAAAAAAAATCGTAGGCGGAGAGTCAATGCTGAAAGATATCATCAATATGGTTCAAACGATACATCCTTTTGATATAACGCATATAATTGAACACTGATGACCTATCATTGTGTGTATTTTGTGCAATCATCATTCTCTCCATAAGAAATCAGTTTTGTATCTATTCATATGTACGCACCTATCATCATAAGGAATGGATGCCAACTGAAGTATCTCCAACCTGCACCTGCCGGCTGTATTGCAGCCCAATATCCTCCAATAAGAGCATGTAAAGATAGTACTGCAAGCAGAACTACATATTTCTATGCAAAGGAGAGAGAGCAGATGTTTTTTAGTGGATGATTTTTTTAGTGAGTGTAGCTTTCAATATATTGAAAGATATAAATTAACTACACACACAACATAATATCACACAATAATGCACATACTTGTGTCGGTAATGGGCCCATTTTCGCCATTGTAGATGAATTGAGAGGTAGCATACAACTATCAGCACTACAACAACTTGTGAGATTTGAGATTTGGTGTATTAGTTTTCATGTTTACTTGTGAAAACTCCTTTTGGGAAGCAAGGCAGTTGCTTATGTAAAAGGGTTTATTTTGCTAGCAGTGATGAATATGTAATATAAACATTGAATATCTACTATTATTAAACTTAGTCGATATATCAAACATGAATTACTAATCTGTACATAACACAAAACAAAAACACGCACATAACAAGTTAGCAAACAAACTTGCGCTCCTCATCCTTCTTCTTTGACTTCTGACTACTACCGGTACGAGATGATTTTGATCTAGATCTTGTAGTTGTTCGTTTACCCGACTTGGACGAGTTTGTAGTGGTAACACTAGCAGTTGATGAGGTAGCAGGCGTACTGCTACCACCACTGCTACGCCCACGTTGCTTTGACTTCTGCATTGAAGTCGATTTGCTACTTTGAGACTGAGATGGCATCGACATGGTTGAGTCTACCGACGATCTCACATCAGAATTATTCTTTCGAACTGGTTGATGAAAAGCCGACCCTGATGTTTGAGATCTTGTTGTACTGCCCTGTAGTTGGCTCTGATCCCAAATCGAGCTACTCACATGGGATGATACATTGGATGGTGATCGACCTTGATCCATTACAAACGTGGTGTTGACATGTTGTGCCTGTGCGGCACCCCTCGCCGCACTATTGTTCATCTCAAGGTCAGCAATACGCTTCATCAATTGACTTATTATTGCGTCCTTTTCTTCTAACTTCTGAGCCATTGTACCGACTTGCTCACGTAGTCTACGATTCTCGGCTTCGACGCCTGGCGAGAAGGCTGATGAGCCTCCTCCTACGCCAACGACATTGTCTAATTGATCACTCTTGAAGCTAGCAGCCTCGTGTATGGGTCCTCCAATGAGCATAGGCTGTTGTAGATGACTATGCCCGCCCAAGGGGGCTGTAAGTTCTTGTGGAAAGCAGCTTGGAGTCGTTAGTCCTGACATTTGTGAAAGCTGTGAGGGTGATTGACGCATTGGATACAACTCGTTTATTGCTCTTCGGGGCGTTGAGGCTACATAATCAGTCTCCAGTTGCTGTTGTTGCTGTTGTTCCTGAAACGATGATAGCTTGGTAGGAGATGGGTTTTGTTTTATTGGCGAGGTCTGTGGTTGACTACTACTTTGACTTGTTATCAGGCCAGTAGTAGTAGTACCTTCGTTCACCTTCTCCTCCTTATCTTCATATCTTGCAAAGTTACTATTCCCTCGAATCTTGGGCGTGGCTGCATTCTGGAGCCTTGACTTTTCAGGAGTGCACGACCTATTACTCTTTGTCATGGATATTTTCACCTTGGATTGGATATTATTGGTAGGTAATGTTGCTGCACTACCATAGGATTCATTCAGCTCGTTCCCAATAGAATCAATTGATTCATTTTTAGTATCAGATGTTAGATATGGATTGTGTGTTGGTGGCATATTGTCATCTGCAAAACAGACTTCAAACTCGTCAGATTTAGGTGAGATGATTGATGTTTTGGATGCATCAAAGACCTCATTCGATTCGACGCTCTTGTTTCCAGAAGTAGATGCATTTGATGCACGAATCCTAGCTAACAACCGTTCTTTCCTTGCTTGTGAAGGACTCTTCTTTGGTGGTGGTTTGCTATTAGGATCACTGGTAGTACTACTAGCTGATGAAGACATTGCTGTTCGTGATGCTACCATACGACTACGTCTAGCTGCCAATGTACCATGTTTTGCAGTTGCTGTAATCTTTTCTTCATCCATTGGTACCTCGTTATCAGAGGAACAAGTAGATGCAGATGTTGATGCTGTTGGTTGTTTCTTTAAACTTTTGGATAGTAAGTTGGAAGATGATGATAATGCTGTCTTAATCTCTGAATCTGAATTGTAATTTGTATTTCCACTCTTGCCCTTCTTATCCACATTGTCATCAGATGTGTCTTTCTTCTTTTTCATTGCATCCGAATCTGAGCTATACCCACCTCCTCCAACTTTCGATTGTGGAGTTGGAGTTGTACTTGATCTCTTTTCACCCGGTTTCTTCAAATTCTTACGCATATCAGCTAGGAATGATGGTGTTGGTATACCCGCTTCTAAATTCCGTTCATCAAATACTGCTTTAACTTCAGCGTTGTGTATTAGGTTGGTTATCTTAATTGGCCCCTCTTCATTTATTGGTTGAGAAGGTGTATCAACTTCTTCTGTTGCTGCCGTTGATGGTTGCATAGTAGGTCGTGATATATTAGATGTTGTTGATGATCGGGGTGGTACTGCTGTTGTAGATGGTATATTAATATCCTCCTTTATATCCTTGGCCTCATCGCAGTATGCAGCCTCCTTCTCGTTGTTGGCATCAGTTTCATCATCGCCTATACCGCGCTTGGCAAATAAGGCGGCCAACTCTCCACTTGCAGGCATAGTTTTATTTAATTATTGCAAATATTTAACCAAATATAACTATTGAGCATAGGAGTTGGGTATTGGTATGGTTACTTCAAGTCCAAAGTATTGGCTTCTCCAAATTTGTTAAGAATGGTCCATCTGATATTTCAATTGAGACACCAATTTTGTTTATAAGTTCAATCGACGCTTCGTTAAAGATAAGCCATTATTAGAGCGTCATCATCGCCAATTGCATGTGTATATATTGCACGATAATCTGTCTCCAGCGGCCCTTTTTGTTGTCTATTAGGCCAACGCCGTTATGAGAAAGCCCCAAGCAATTTTTGCTTTCTCGTTGCAATATCCGAGGTTCGCTTCAATATGGCACTCACTATTGCCAACTTGCCACCACAATGCATTACTCAGTATGCATAGCTTGGGTGGCTGGGGAGGATAGGAGGTAGATTTAGTACATCTAATCACAGAACGCTGTATCATATCATATGCATATATAAAGTGCACACATCATATGCACAAATAATTTGAATTATCTTTCACAACGATAGAAACTAAATAAGCGATATATTGCATTGCAATACTGTTTAAAGTCTATATTATAAGCATTGCCACCACTCTATATATACAACGGCCCGGGTCACTTAGATGATTATCAATTACCAACCTAGACTGCTGACAATCTCATCGCCCACCTTCAATGGAGGTGAATCAACAACTATAAATGTTATTCCTGTACCATTGCGGAGGGATGATATATCGTCACCGTGGTGTTATGCCGCTAGTTTATCACCAATCATCAATGACGATGACGATTCTACTGCAACTTCTACAACAACATTACCAACTGGTTCCAACTTCTTAGCAACACAGGTATGGCCATCATCTCGTATTGCATCTACAGTAATTGAAAAGTATATGAATTCGAGTTGGTCGGTATGTGAGCTGGGTTGCGGACCCGGTCTGCCATCCTTAACTGCAGCATGCTGTGGAGCAAGGAATGTTATTGCATCGGACTTAGATGCGGTAGCGTTGGAGTTGGTAAAGGCTGCTGCAATAGAGCAAGGATATATTAGACAAGAGGATAGAGATAATGTTACAAAAGATGCTATAAAGACAAATCTTATTACAAGAAGATTTGATCTTACTTCAGAAGATGATATACTGCCAAAAGCAGATTTGTATATACTATCGGATGTCTTCGAGTCGAATTCAGTGGCTGAGGGAGCTGCATATCATGTCAAATCAATACTATCCAACAATAGACAAAAAACAAAGGAACAAGTTTCTCGAGTATGGGTATTTGCACAACAAGATAGATCACAGAGAGATACATTTCTTAATCAAATGAGAGAATGGTATTGCAATGAAGACAAAGTAATAGATTGGAGTATGAATCATAAACCAGATCCTAACGAAGAATTGTGGTTATTTGACTTGGATGAAACGATGGTAGGCTATAATTAATGAGATGGTATTATCTACATACTACACTACTAATACTCTCTTGGCTTTTACTTTTATACTATGAGTAAACCAACCTTTCAAAGGTTTGTCTTCACATGCTTTACCTCTACTATTTCTATACTCTAACACTCGTCTCGACCACAAACATATAATAATACCCAATACTACACACGAGCCAGAGCACTTCATCTTCTTGCTCTCTTCATCTTTTCTTCTCTCTCACCCTGCGCTGCCTTTCTCTTCTTTGCCAACATTCTAACGAACTCAGGATCAACTCGAACATTTTGAGCCACCTCCTCAATGATATTACTAGATGTTGTGTCATCTCCTTTACTCTCCTTAAATTGTAAATAGAACTGTACATTCTGAAACATTTCATTGTAAGACATTAGTCTCGTCTTTGGTATCCACTGTTTCTTCATCCCTGCTTTTTCCAACTCATCAGAATCAAAACAACATTTGAACTCTTCTACTTCCAAATCATCTTTCAGTTGGGTTGTACGCTGCTCTCTGATTTCACACTGAACATATGTGTCATTATCGAGTCCTAATCCAAATGGAATACCAAAGGCTTTAGCATCGACTTGGATATTCGTGTTCTCTTCGGCTTCACATTGTTCGTTTACAATCTGAGTTGCTGTTGCTTCGTCGACACTGGCAGACTCATTTGGAGAGGCTTCTGAACTCGTCTCAACCTTCTCGTGTTGTGTAAAGTGTTGTTGAGCATCGGTGTCATTCTCGGATAGATCTTCCCCTGAATCTTCAGTGAGAGGACTATCATCTTTGTTGCTATCAGAGTTAACAGGTGATTGAGATTTCTGGCTGTGATTGTCACTTCTATCGTCATCATCGTTATTATCATTATCCTTCGCCTCTGAGCATTTTGTTTCAGCAAACATATCCACACACAAACCAGAATGACCATTCTCAGTGATTCGGCCAAGAGGAGTAACGACGAAGCCATCCTTTGATTCTTTTGAATTTGGTTGAACAGCAGCGATCGGTATAGGACTCTTTTTGGAAGACTTGCCTTGTTTCAATACTTTTGGTAACTCTTTCGATTTCAACAGAGCCGTAAAATCAACTCTCAACGTCAAGTATCGTGAGGATGGAATCTTGTTCCCTTGATTCTTCTTCACTGATACTCTAATTGATTGAGACATGCTAGCCATCATTTGAGATTGAGACATGCTTGTCAACATTTGAGATTTTGAGGCTTGTGTATGCTTTTGTGATAGTGGTATCGAAAAGTCTACAGACTGAGTCTGAGTGGGGTATTGAGAAGTGACACCTCGTGAAGCTTGAGTGTATTGAGATCCTTGTGTCTTACACGGCACCACTGCCTGACTGAGTGAACGATTGCCAGCCTGGAATCCATTGAGGTTCTGAAAGAAGGAGCCAGTCGTGTCCATGACTTCCTCCGTGTCAACCTCTTCGGGATAGTCTGGTTTATTGTATGAGATGTTGAACTAGGAGTATAGAAACATCATAAGTAGGCACATAAACAATCATATATTATACACGTCATATACAATTACTCACCGAATATGATTCAATCAATTCGCCACTACTACTCGATGAATTCTCCTCGGATGGGACACTGATACCAAATATAACACTGGCAAGGTTACCCTCCCTCAGAATTGAACCAACTCCCTCATTCTGTGTCCAGCGTAAGATGAGAAGTGCTTCCGATGCTAGTCGCTTTTCTTGATCCGAATATCCGACATGATCATGTATATTACTACGAGCTGCTGCCACTTTACGATTCTTTTGAGTATATTCAGTTAGTGGTGATAGACTCTTTTGTGTCTGGGCTTTGAAACTACTAACCATGGACTTATCGTCATCTTCATCTTCAGACCAGTAGGGATCATCATTACAAATTGCCTTCAATACATTCTTGTCAAACCTTGTCACTGTGGTACCACCAAAGTCCATCTTCTCGAAGAAATGAATAGGGAATAGTTTCCGTAGTCGGCAGACCGAGGCAATTCCACTCCCTAATACATTTTCAAGCATGGAAGCAACTTGATCTTCTTTTTCTCCTTCACTATCAACACTACCCGCTTCCGAATCTGTATCGGACAGTGTACCGTTATCTTCTTCTCCATCCATGAATTGTGTCGTATATTGTGTCATGGTAGTAAACTGTTGAGAAACATTTTCCTCTTCCTCTTCTTTATCATCTTCGTCTTCTTCCCCTGTTGGTAACCAATCAGGCATGGATGGTTTAATCCTCTTTTTTGATGAAAACTTTCTATACTTTGTACATCTATCCATCATGGCATTACGTAATTCATTTGGAAAGACTTTCAGTGGTAATTCCCCCTCGGCAGGCCAACCTTTGAAGTCCTTCTCTTGACAATCTAAGCAAGTATACCACGGAGTATTGGGATCCAAGTTAGAACTCCAAATACAGCACGCAATGAGACGGCATTTCTCTGTTTGACATTTGATTGGACCGGGTTGATATATCTGTTTGACGGTAAGCACCTGCTTTAAATCCCATATTTCCCTTTGGTTTGTATTATTCTCTTGTTCGACTGAACTATCATCTTCATCATAATTATTATTATTAATCCCTAGCCACTGTCCATTATTATTATCTAATAAGTCATCCTCATCTTCTTCGTCATCAGTATCTTCATCATCAGTATTTTGTAAGATCTCATCGTCATTCCATTCATCATTATCACTGCTCTCCTCGGATGCATTTGAATACGTAGAGGAATCATCTTCTTCTCCTGCATCATCGGCTAGTGATTGACCAGCTCTGCTTCCCGGAGATGAATCCTCCTCTTTTGAATAATCATCATTATCCTTATTTGCTTGTAAATCAAACAATTCATAATCTTCTTCGTCATCAAGCCGACGTTTATTCTTGATATTAATTGCTGGTCGACGTTTTAGTTGTATCATTTTATTACCACCGCCACTTCTACTATTAGCTTCTCTCCTCGTTGGTGTTTTACCGCCACCACTACTCATTCCACTATCATTATTATTAGTTGGAAAGGGAGAAGTTTCAGTAAACCCCTCAGTAAATACAATTGTTTTAGTTTCTTCGGTTTCATTCGAACGTGGTTGTGTTCTATGTCCTTTTCTTTTTACGACTGTCTTTCCGCCACCAAAAAGGAAGGATCGTGATGTTGATGTTTTCATTGGTGTTAGTGTTGGTGCCATTATTTGTTACTGGTATTATTATATGTAGTTGGAGTGATTCCAATAACAGGGAGGGATAAGATATTATTTATTAATGAGGAGAGGGGAGATATTATATTGTGAAATGATTCGGTTGAGAGGAACTCTAATAAATGTACAATTAATCGACGCCACGTCTCTCAAATATACGTCGGAATTACTTGAATAGTATATTGATGGACCTAATATGTAATCAATCCATCCAGCGCATCCAGCTATTACTTATCTTCTTCCTCTTCCAGCAACACCACTTCCCTACTTCCCTCATTTTCATTTTGTGAGTCGAACTTCATTTTACGATACACCGGACAAAGGAGGCCGTCTCCGCTCGCGCTCTTTATTTGCCGCTCTTGCTGATGACACAACAGCACAACGTTAACTATTGGCTCGGCAGCCACAGTATACTGGATTGCAGTTGTTACATCTAACATTGAGTAGTTTATCATTAATATAATCGGCGGCGGCGGTTGTAGTATATAAAGTCACAATCTTACAACTCACAAAGAACTAATAGTAATAGTTAGTTCTGAGTATCGTAACTATTCGGTGGTGTGACCTGCGCGCTGAATCTCTCTGAATCATCCTATACATACTTCATACAACAGTATACTTTGAATGATATTGTTCTACTTATTCTTACTTATCAATATTCAGGCAATCTTTGCCTTTATACTACCAACTCAACATATAATGACATCATCAAATTGCAACAAGCAACCATTATCACCTACTCGTCGTACCTCATCAATCGCCGGTAATAATAATGGTAGCAGTGATAAGAAAGAAAAGTATAACAGAGTTGATCTATGGAAACAGCGTAATCAAAAGTTAACCACGCTAACAACATCATTGGAATTGTCTTCTTCTTCATCTAATACTATACAAGAAGAAAGCAAAGCGATATATACATTTGGATTATTAACTGATATTCAGTATGCACCAGTGCCAGATGGTTTCTCCTACGGTGGTAATCCAAGATACTACCAGCATGCAAAGGTTGCTGCTGAACATGCTGCCAAGCATTTCGAAGAAGAACAAGTCTCGTGTGTCGTAAATCTAGGTGACATAGTTGATGGAAAGTGTAGTGATGTTGACGGTTGTCATCTTGGGCATGAGTCTGTTGATGATGTATTGAATGCACTGAGCTCTTATACTACTGGTAAAATACTTCATACATATGGCAATCATGAGTTATACAATCTATCCCGCAAAGACTTAGGAGAGAAACTTTCTATACCATTTGTTAATGAGGGTAATGATGAACTTGTCGGGTATTATCATCATTTGTTACACAATCAAAAAGAAGATTGCAACAACAAGGGTCTAAAATTCATTGTGATTGATTCATATGATATTTGTCTATTGGGTAGATGTGAAACAACTTCTACAAAACGACAACAAGCGCATGAGATTTTGAGCTTGAATAACCCAAATTATGATAGTAATACTCCAGGAACAGAGAACTCGCCAGAAGGTCTGGAAGGCGTATCACGAAGATTCGTTGGTTTCAATGGTGCAATCGATACCGTTCAGTTGGAATGGTTAGATCAATCATTACAGTCAGCAAAAGAAAAGGGTGAACAAGTGATCATATGCAGTCATCAACCAATACATCCAGACTCCACATGGCCTACATGCTTGATATGGAATTATGAAGAAGTGTTGGATATCATTCGAAAGTACAGCGATACAGTTATTGCATCCTTCTCGGGACATGCACATAAAGGGGGATATACTCGAGACGAGATATCAGGAGTCCACTTTCGAACATTTGAAGCAGTTTTGGAAAGTCCCGAGAATATCAGAACCTATGCCATGGTTGACTTATTTGAAGATCGATTAGTAGTACGAGGAGAGGGTGATTGTGTAAGTGATGTCTATGATTTAGATCACTTGAACATAGAAAGTAATGCACAAATCTAAGACATGTATATAAGGTACTATTTTGTACTTAAGTGGTTAAGCTTGGTTAAGATCAGCTAAGCTCCGGTCGGTATTAGTCTAGTAGTACCCTCTGGAAAATCGACTCTATCACCGAAATGTTTCTTCACAAACTCATATAATCTTCGACCCGACCTCTCGTTGCCGTAATTACTCTTCACAAACTCTAGCGGTTTATACGGACTGTTGTTGCCTCGTGTATTGTCAAGTATCCTTCTCAAGCTATCTTTGAAGTTTGACATATCATGAAAGTACTCTCCTATCGGTAGTCCTAACTTGTTTCCTTCATCCATATACTTCCAGCCTCCCATTATATTTTGATTCATTAGCAATGGGATATTCATCGATAAAGCCTGTGTAGAGACTCGAGGTGAAGCATCACATACTTGTGGTAAGAATGCCCATCTCGCCTTGGAGAGATAGTCAAAGAACTTATTCTGATCTGCTAAGAAGGTTGTCTGTACAATCTTGCCATCGCAAGACTTTGGTATGGTGCATGCTCTCGTATCTTTTTTGTCTTTGTTTGCTACCAGTACTCCAGTAACATTGAATTCGTCACTGCACATAACTTCTAATGCTTCTCTTACAAAAGAAAAGTTCTTATTGTATGATGCCCATCCAACACAATCATTCATAACATCTTGATCACCACCAGAATATACAAAGTCGTATATCTTCTCCACATTCATATGTTGCTTGGAATAATTCTCTGGCCCATTAAGATTGAAATCACTTTGAGACATGAGTATTGTTTTTGTGGTGGGTGGAAAGTGCTCTTCAGGTTTATGCATCATGTGTAAGAAACCAGGGAACATAGCAATGTAATAATCTTCATCGAACTTTGCCGAGTATGGATTTGGTGGAGGTAGAGGGAAGGCCTCGAAGGATGATATGCCAAGAAATAATATCTCATTTTGATAAAATCTATACAGTGCTTCGTCGTCTTTACCCCTGAATGGACTTCTAACTCCGATGATATTTACATACACATTGTTCTCATTAGTCATTATTGGTTGAAAGGCGTATCTCTCTGTGATACGAAAGTAGTCTGGATGGAGATGTGCCAACTTGGAACTGCGGACACATTCATCATTTAACCATTCACATTCACCATTACACCATGATGCACCGTTACCCTGTGGACAGAGATCACAGCTCTCAGCAGTATGACCACCGCATAGTACACTCGGTTTCGTTGTAAATCCAGGATATGTTTTGTATTTCTTTTGTGGTTGTCGTATAGTTGCAGTTTTTCTAATATTATCATGTTCATGGCTGTATTCCTTCTGAGGTAACTGTGGCGATGATTGTTGTTTGGTATTAGATTTGTTTTTTTTATCATGCTCATGTATTCCTAATGCCGACTGCTTTTCAATAATTACATGATGTTCTACATTGCTATCGCCTTTATCTTTGGGGGTATCATTACTATCTGTGTTGGCCCGAATATTATTATGAGGATAATCTTCTGGTGCATGTGAAGTCGATGTAAATTTGCTCACGAGATACAGTGGTAGTATCAATGCACCGAGGGAAAAGACCACAAGATCCCTCTGAGATATGCGTAATTTACCTCTTGATGATGATTCTTTTACTTGTAATTTGCCTCCTCTTGATGATGTTCCTTTTATATTAACCATTGTACAATAATATTATGATATATGTTGCGCATGCGCCGTGCAGCGCCAATAAATGAGCGGTATCCTCGATGATTGAGTCTTTATTGCAAATCAAGTCGATGCATTCTATTCTATTATCAATTATTAGTGTAATATACAGGTGCGTATACTATCACTACTATCATTTAAGCTGATCAATTTGCCTTTCTTTGATCAGGGTTTTCACAATTTTCAATTGGTGGTGGTCTTTGGGTATGGGATGGATGGATGAAGGACCGACCAATGACCAATAGTACCTTTCCTAGAGCAAACAAGATGTGATAGACATTTAATACGTTAGCAATATTATAGTCTAGATTTGTCTTATAAAAAGATAAGAATACACAAGTCAATAGTAAACAGCAAGAAACTGAAAACAACACAGAACAATTTATTAGATAGAGTTTTTACCTTCGCCTCTTTATACCTACAATACTATTACAATTGCAATACCTACAATACAACGATGGCCAATATAAGCATAGAAAGTTTTATTGCAGGCTTTGCCTATGGAGGGACAACAGTATTAGTGGGACAGCCTTTTGAGACACTAAAGACATTAACTCAAGTACAATCAAAATCAGCAGCTACCAACACAGTAGCAAAGCAAAGCTTATTGCAAACAGCTACGAATTTATATTCAACAGCTGGTATTAGAGGATTCTATCGTGGCGGCGTACCGCTACTGTTAGGTGGTGGATTAATGCGCTCAGCACAATTTGGAGTATGTAATTCAGTATTGCCAATGTTAGACACAAGATATGGTAAGATCGACCCTTCGAACTACTGGTTTGGATGTGTCAATCCACATGTAGTAGCTGCGGGTTATGCAGGCGGTATAGGGAGAGGTTTAGTAGAAGGACCATTCGAAATGGTGAAAGTTCGGAGACAAGTTGTTTCAGACTGGCAATATAAACAATTACTCAATGGATTCGGTACTACCATGTTTAGAAATTCTTTTCTCTTCTCAAGCTTTGTAATATACATGGATATCTTCAGACAACAAATAGAAGAAAGATTTGATACAAAAGTTTCACCTTTCATCAAAGCTGGTACTTGTGCAAGTATGGCTTGGCTAACAATATGGCCTATAGATGTTATCAAAACAAGAAGACAAAGTGGTAAATATGAAGGTAAAAGCATCGGTTATCTGTTTAAAGATGTAATTAACTCTGGTCATATGTATAAAGGTTTAGGCGTAGGATTACTTCGAGGATTCATAGCAAATGGTGCATCAATGGAGGTGTATAGTTTAGTAGAAAAAGAACTGAAGAGAAGATTCAACAATTAATCCGAATCACTCATTTCAACATTAATTTACATTTACAAACATTAAACACTAAATATATTGATATCAGTCAAGATCAGCCGCATTTCCTCCTTGACCTCTCATTTCTGATGCTTTGTCTATTATGCCACTCCAATCACCACTATTAATTAATTCATCCATGGAAGATTGAGATGATGCCATTGAGCCACTTCCGTGTGAGCTCTTAGAAGCATAGCTCTTTGAGTCCACCGTCGGTGGATCCGATCTACTATTGGTAGATGCAGCGCCTCGCATACGTTGAGCAGTATTTTTCACCCCTTGCCAATCACTCGCATCAACTGCTCCAGATAAGCCACTGGCTTCAGATATAGCGTCTAGAGATTGGCTATATTGTGAATCCGAGCCTCGAGTAGAATAGCTAGCACTTGAATAGCTGGAACCTGACGAGTATGAATCGGCCTCGGTAAATTGCTCTGTTATACTGTCACCGCCACTTCTACCGTCGGTAGTGTAAGACTGTGATCCATCATCGGTTGTAGCACCATCATTAAGGTCATCTTCAGAACTATTATGCGTCCGTCCCGTTTTGCCAGCCTCTCTCTTTGCGCTTCTCTGAACCGCAGCTCTAGCTCTTTGGGCTATAGACTTTTCCTGCATCGCTCTCAGGGTTTCTATTAGCTCTTCCTCACGACCACTGAACTGTACCATAATGTCATCGACATTATCAATTTCATCTGGAACAACTCGTCGAACCAAAGCTTCGACTTCCGCTCTATATGCATTCATTTGTCGTTTCTCCTGTTGATCCACTGACGAAGCAGCGGAGACCATACTACTTGTGATATCTCGGCTTACAAATGAAGATGTGATAGAGGAACTATGAGTAGTATTCTCAGGTGGTGTCGGCGTCGTGCCAGATCTAGTAGAGGCTCCTTGAGAACTATCGCCTGAGCCAGACATATCAACTGAGTAGGTTGTATGACTCATCGAGTCTCTCGTTGTCTTGGAGAATACTGACGTTTCGTCATCACCACCAGGAGACTCGACACTGACAGATCCAACCGATCCATTCGATGTAGCCTTCGAGATCATTGACTCGTTGACTGACTCTGGAGAACCTTCAACAACGCTACGAAGAGGTCTTTCCAATTGATCATCAGCTTCGTCTGCTTCATCAGCATACCTAGCGGCAACAGCTACCACTCCATCCCAGTTCCCAGTCTCAACCAACTGATCAATCTCTCTGGCACGAAGATCATCTTCATCGTCCATCGAAGAGGCATGAGATGAAAGCACCGACGAGCTGCCCTTTTCAACTTCGTCGGGCGCTAGGGCATTCGAATCTTTTGTGGCAAGCAATTCCGCAGTCGCTCCGACGGCTTCCCAGTCCCCAGCTTCAATTGCCTCTTGAATGTCGCCTCCCAGGGGCGCCGATGATGTTTGTATTCCTGTCATATCTGTGTCACTCATAATAGAACCCACAGATGTGTTTAGTGTGGACTCTTCTTCCTCTCTTGAACATTCTTCTATTGGAAGCATAGTCACACTGAGGAAGAGATACAGAAGAGTTAAGGTGAGTGAAAAGAGCATGTGTAAAAAGATACAACACTAAACACAAATACTTACCCAGGCTGAACAACTGGGTTATGAGCAGGATTTATACCTCTGTTATCATCCTGATCAAATACCATATCCGCTTCTGACGACGTATCTGACGGGTGAGAAGGTTGACTGTCCAAATCGCCAGTTCGAATAGTATTTGGATCATATGAATCAACCGAACCGGTATCAACAGATGAATCTCCATCGGAACTATCCCAGCCAGATGATCCTGCTGAAGAATCGTCAGTAGACTTTGGTGTGGCGTGAGATGATGACTGACTACGCTTACTTCCTTTACTTGCGGCTTCATCCATTAAGTTAACATTGGCAAGATATCCTTCACTATTCTCCGATTCGGAGTCTGAATAATCAGATCCACGAGAAGATTTGGAAGCTCGAGTACTATTGCTTTGAGCTGTGCTTGCACTCTGTTGACTAGCACTGTCACCACTTCTACCAACAAGTACCGCGGCCTGGGCGACATTCTCTTCGTTTGTATCGGTGGGCGAGTTGACATCGTCATCCTTCTTAACTGCAGGACTTACATTACCAACATCAGATGCAGATGAATAACTAGATTCATCTGATGAACGAGGAGTTTGACTTTGACTACCAGTCTTACTTGATGTGTATGATCCACTCAAGTAACTATGACTACTCTTACTTCGTGTTGATTGTGACGAAGCCGATGACCGTGATGATCGACTCCAACTTTCACTTCCAGAATAGCTCTGTATAGATCCAGAACTTTGACTATGACTTGAATATCGTGAGGAGTATTGACTACCTCCTGACCTACCACTTAAATCGCCTCGTTCCAAGTCGTTGGATGGGTCAAACTCTTTCTTATTGTAACTACTATTACTACTCTTGGATGACCAGTCATCGTGATATCTACGACGCTTTTTGTAAACGAAGAGACCTACTATTAAGGCAACGACACCGACGGATACGCCTGCGGCTATTCCTGCCACGGGTGTTCCGCCTCCATCATCGTTGTTGTTGGAGTCTGAGTCTCCTTTGATCTGTTGAAGAAGTTCATCTGCGTTATATCCACCCTTTGTTGGTGATTTAGTTGGTGAAATATCACCATCTGTACTACCAATAATCACATCATCAGGGGATGGTAAATACAAATGTCGAAACAACTGCTGTGTACTCTCCGGTACAATTGATAGATAAAATTGAGTATTTTGTATATCCTCATTAAATTCATCTTCAAAGTATGTTTTTATTGTATCTTGTGATCCACTAGGCTCGTTTGTTAATTGTAATGTCAAGTTGGTAGCTATTTGTATACAATGATCTGACGGTTGGAGTGGTATTGGCATTTCTTGTAGATTACATGCTATATTTGTTGTAGGGGGGAGAGATACACAATGGTATGAGTAAGTATCCAAAGACAACATCAAAACACCACAAAGAACCATAATCAGTACTTACCAACATCAATAACCTTCATATAAGCTGCTCCATCCACTTCTGCAAATGGTACAGGAGTTACAGTACCCTCATTATAATCTCTATCCTCATAATACTCATCTCGTGTTACTGAACTCCATGTCATAACAGTAGCCAACAAATGTTCTCTAACTGATGAATTTGGATTATTCAATTCATTACTTGTTAATTCTTCTGTAATGGCTGCATTGTATACTAATGGTGTAATAATTTGACCTGTATAACTAGTAATGGGTGATGAAGATGGTGATATTGTTTCAATTGGTTTATTCGTTGGAGGAGATTCGTCAGTAGGAGCGTAGGTAGGAAACTTGGGAGTT
>Ga0214480_100417_pt1 | contig 21676 bp, 17 predicted proteins | sample M1_20Mar14CPVII9_3_FD_165042 | JGI IMG/M metagenome (GOLD analysis project Ga0214480, IMG submission 165042) | Marine eukaryotic communities from Monterey Bay, California, United States - M1_20Mar14CPVII9sort6BwellE17 | ecosystem: Environmental > Aquatic > Marine > Unclassified | place: USA... | reverse complement strand
CGGTTGACTCCAACTAGAGGAATGGCGAAGTGGTGGAGGAGGGGACGATAAGATATCCTCCGTTACTTTAATCGGGGTATCACTATATCGTAGAGGAGACTTCCTACATAGTGCATGCGCCTTCATTGACGATATCTCTTCGATGGTATACCAGATCTTCTTCTTATCAACTTTATAACTTGTTAGAGACACTCTCACATCGACAGAATTATTAAAACTAACCGAAACCTGGCGAGGTTTGTGTCTTTGTTGTTTGATAGGGACATGCCGACTAACTTGTTGATTCTTAACAAGCGGTGCATAGTAATCTAATGATGAAGTATTTGATGCTACTACATTATCCATCTTATCAAGGATCATATTGGTCACCCGGCCTCCAAGGTTGGGTTCCTCCATCTCCCACTCATCATTGATATTTGCTCCTAACATAGAATTGTTTCAAACAATATCAACCGATAGAAATATCTCAATTGAAACGTACGCATAGTGCCTCTGCTCAACTCAATAGAATGCCTACCTATACAACAAAACATATAGGATATAATGAACACATATGTGAATTGGATAAAGAAGTGTACATAAGTAATGAAGAGAGACGTAATAACTCACGCCAAAGATTATATCATTACTCTAAAGTAATGGGCGAGCTTGATCGTCAATTTGATGAGGGTTATAGACAAATCAATATACAGGAGTTGGCAGGTGTTAGTAAGGCAATAAGCTCTAATGCATATATTCAGGCAATTGAAAGGGCAAGAAAAGAATCGACAATAGCTCAAGCTATCCTTCTTGGTAATGAGAAGGAATTGATTGATGTGCCCAATACAATATTGAATAGAGCAGCTTAAACAAATAGTTATAGAATGTAAATAGGAATAGAAGCACTCTTCTTTTATAATGAGTACATTATACTACATACTACTACTACTCATGTCTACATCGTTTGTTTCAGATGTAAACATTGACATGTCATGATTGCCCTGAACAGCAGCAGTAGAGCTGCCCATCTTCTTCAACAGTGAACTGCCAATCCCTCCTCGTGATCTACTTTCTTCGACAGAGTCCGCTGATAACATTGCAAGGGAGGGCGGATACGTTACAGCCTCGGCTAAAGCACGTGTCAACATCTCAGAGGTGAATTGATCTTCTGGTTTCCTAGAAAGTGCCTCGTGATATGAATCAATAGCCCCATCCACATCTCCATCTAGATGTTTGGCAAATCCAAGAGCTGCATATCCAGCATAGTTGCCTGGATTCATTGAGGTACATTTCTCAAAGCAAACAATGGCAGCGGCATAATCCTTCATCTTCCTATGACTCTGACCCAAGTTGAATATCGTACATTCCCATGACTTATCATTACATCGCTCAATACACTCCTTGTCTGTCATTCCAGCATCTTCATCCATAACATCGCTGTCACTGAAGATGGAGGCAGCAATGGTTTGGCCTGATGGTGTCTTGACGTCACATAAGATTGTAGATACGGGTGGCTGACTATTCGATCGTCGTTTGGCATGGGGAGTGGTTGCATTGTTTGCAGATGTAGCTCTGCTCTGTTGTACTCCTTGCTCAACTCTACCAGTTAGCAAAGTGTAGCCATTCATACCCAACCCCTCATCAGTCGAGTTCAATGTGGATCCTTTCGATCTAACATGCAACCTTAGTGCCTTCATAAACCAAAACGCTGCATCCTCCATATCTCCCTGTCGATAACTCCAAACACCCAACTCATTACAGCACAACATATCACATGGGTCCGTCTTTTGTGCTGAATTCAAAAAGTGTCCAGCCAAACTCAAGTGGTTGGTACGCAAGTATTCCATACCCATATATAACAAAGGGACATGACTTCCAGAATATTTGTTTTGTGCAGCCCGGAATGATGCCAGTGCCTGATCACTTTCATCACAAACTGCAAATGAACAACCAAAACCAATCCAACATTCAGCACTACTGGGATCTAATCGAGTAGCTCGACTAAAGTGTCGTTGTGCCAAGTCATATCGTTTACATGCATAGTAATAACACCCAACTGCAAACCATGCCAGTGCATCTTTAGGATCAGTATCGACTAAACGATGAGCTAGTTGGAACAACCTTCGTTTGAGATTCAACCCTAACAGTGTAGCAACATGCACATATCCGGCCGTACGACAATACGGGTCAATGGTATCAATCGCAGTACAATATGCTAATGAAGAATGCAAATCATGAAGAGCATATGCCCGTATGGCAGCATGAGATAGTACATCAGGTGATTGACCAAGGTTATGTGTGAGGGCAAGGTTGCGAAATGCCTCATCAATCGTTTGACTATCGCTTGGAGATGTTTTGACAGCCGATGCTTTCGACGAGAATGGATCACCGTCAGTTGCTTGATTCCCTGGACCTCTACCAGCCGTAGTAGCTCCACCTGCAAAGTCTGGAGAGCCAAGTGATAACATAGACGGAGATTGTAAATCCCCACGAGGGACAGGTGACACATCAGTTTCCTTCCCATCGCCCTGTTCTTGTAGCAAAGCACTGGGCGGTAAGCTCACGACGCCCACGCCGCCACTACCCCGTAATCTTGCCAAGTATGCATCGCGTAACCACGATATACCCAAGTTACCCAACGATTCACCCTCTTCGTCACTTCCAAAGTTTAATGAACTAATCAACTCACGTTCTTCCTCGGGAGTTAATAATCGACGATTAACAATATAATCCAATGCCTCCATACATCGTGAATCAATCGTTAATGCCATTCGTAAGAATGGTACAGCCCGATGTGGATTTGATATTGAATCATATGCCATACCTCGTGCTGCACAGAGTCGTGCTATGGGATGTATACCCTCCACTACACCTGTTGCATTACTATTGTTATCATTCTGGAATGGCAAATGACGAATATTCGATGCCAACTGTAACAATCTTTCATCATCACCATCATCAATTAATGCCATGTGTGATAATGATTGTTCCCGCCATGTACGTATGTACATTTCATCTGCCATTTTATTACTCATTCCTTCTTCTCCGTCACCACCATTCTCACCATTATTATTGGTATTGAATCGATATCCATAACCACACAATCCCCATTCAAGTGGTGGCGGTGGTGGTGGAAATCGCATTGATTCTTCATAGACTGTTAATGCCTTTTCATACTCACCTGCTTGGATTAGACATTGTCCAGCTAGTAATGCAGACTCGGCACGTAGTAGTAATGCGTTACGTATCCCTTCTTCATTTGATATGTTTGACAACTGCTGTTGCTGCTGTTGATTGTTATTATTATTGGCATTTGATACTCCTCCACCACCACCACTTGCGGCATCTCCTTCTCCCAAACCACTACTACTACTATTATTATAGTTATTAGTAGTAGTAATTTCAGCACCCATACCAAAACCGATTAATCCAACCTTATCCAATATCCAAATGGCACGCTTGTATTCACCTTTTAAGGTTAATGCTCTAGCGGCTAGGTAGGCATCGTCTGGTCTCCAATTTGTTGTTTGTCCTTCATTTCCATTGGAAGATGGTGTAGATGTTTTGGTTAATAATGAAGTAGCATAGAAGGCAGCAGTACTTGGATCAGGTGTTGCCATTGTTGGTATATTATTATTGTTTAATGATGATATTGAATCGGCAGGAAGTTGCATACCAAGTAGTGATTGTACAAATTTACGTAGTTGAATGGTTTCTACATCTTGTCCTGGAATAGTATTGTTGATGTTTGAAGAGTGCAGGTTATTGTTATTATTGTTGCCATCATCATTCATATCTTGAGCTCCATCTACATTTTGAAGTCTAGAATTTGCCTTTGCTTTTGATGGAGTTGGAGCTCCCATACCAGCACTATTATTTCCTACCTCTTCATTATTATTGTTAGCATTATTCTGTCCTCTTAAAAACTTGGCAGTAGTTGGACTTAATGCAGCTAAGTAATCAACTGTTTGATTATGAGTTGTTGATGCTGTTGTTGCCGATTGTTGAGCAGGTGTAGCTCCAGCGGCAGCAGTTCCATACGATAATCGTGCACCCTGTAATGCACTACCGTATGATAATCTACCTGCTGGATTGTTATGCAATGTCGAGTTGTTTAGGTCAGATGTTGTGGTAGTTGATGCACCGCCGATACTTGGTCGGCCTGTGGCGGTATTGCCGTATCGAGGTGGTGCCGGTGATCGACCTGATGTTCCTGGATGTGATGATGATGTACCGGCAGTGCCGCCGCCGGCGGCGTCATTGTTATTGGAGCCTGTTGCCATCTTAGGTAGTAGTCAAGGTATGTATACCTAATGTTATTGTTTGCAAAAAATTATGTGAGAGTATTTGTAACCAAAATATTACACATGTAATATGCTCTAAACAAATACAAACTCTCGGTGATGAACATATTGCTACTTTGAAGAGTGCCGGGAGGAGTTAGGAGCTGGTTGCTTTATGTTGTAGGTTGATAGTTGAGGCTAAAATTCATCTAGGTATATACATTGTTATCGCTGGTGGTATCAGTTTTTGCGAGTGTACATTTGCGAGTATACATATTATCTTTCTTTTCCGTGAGTAGGTGCACTTTGTCATCTACTACATCTACTATCAATCTACCACATAATTATCAAACTATATTCGATATCGTATATTCAATTATTATTGAAGGAATGAAATCTTTGAACGGTGGTGCTGAGGGATATTATGCCAAGCAACAAATGCTTGATGCGGTTGATCCAGAGGAGTTGGGTATCACATCTGGTAGACGGGATCTAATGAAAGTCTTGTCTAGTGCATCAGAAAAATTATATGGGCAGCTGCAAGAGAGAGAAGAGTTGAACCTTGAATTGGAACGTATCAAATTAGTTCAGAGTGAACATAATGAGCTGCACCCACCTACAAACACAGAGGAATGTCCTATTTGTTTAGAATCTATTCAAATGGGCAATGCTGATGCATTGATCTATTTCCCCTGTTGTGGAAATGGTTATTGTAAGAAATGTGATGAAGATAATTACAAAGATGTATCTAAAACAGGAGAATACCGTGGAAAGGATCCACGTAAAATAGCAACATGTCCAATGTGTCGGACTAAGCTTACTCATACGGATGCAGAACAAAATAAGCAAATCGAAAAACTAGCAAAGAAAGGTTTAGCTTGGGCACAGAATTCAATGGGGAAGTTTTACTACCGAGGTATACATGGGAAGAAGGAGAATTCGGGGATGGCTTTCAAGTGGTTCAAGTTAGCATCAGATCAAGGTTATCCACCTTCCATGAGTTGGCTTGGTGATATGTACAAAAGAGGCGATGGTGTTACACAGAACTTCTCCCAAACCACTACTATTACTATTGTAACCATTAGTGATGATCTCAGCACCCATACCAAAACCAATTAATCCAACCTTATCCAATATCCAAATGGCACGTTTATATTCACCTTTTAAGGTTAATGCTCTGGCGGCTAGGTAGGCATCGTCTGGTCTCCAATTTGTTGTTTGTCCTCCTTCACTACCACCATTACCTGAGGTTGATGTTTTAGTTAACAATGAAGTAGCATAGAAAGCAGCAGTGCTTGGATCGGGTGTTGCCATTGTTGGTATATTAATATTTAATGTTGATGATGAATCGGCAGGAAGTTGCATACCCAGTAGTGATTGTACAAATTTACGTAGTTGAATAGTTTCTACATCTTGTCCTGGAATGGTATTGTTGATGTTATTTGAAGAGTGCAGGTTATTGTTATTATTGTTGCCATCATCATTCATATCTTGAGCTCCCTCCATATTTTGCAGTCTAGAATTTGCCTTTGCCTTTGATGGAGTTGGAGCTCCCATACCACCAACACCATTATTTCCTACCTCTCTATTATCGTTATTAGCATTATTCTGTCCTCTTAAAAACTTGGCAGTAGTTGGACTTAATGCAGCTAAGTAATCAACTATTTGATTATTAGCATCTTGAGTTGTTGATGCTGTTGTTGCAGATTGTTGAGCAGGTGTAGCTCCAGCGGCAGCAGTTCCATATGATAATCGTGCACCCTGTAATGCACTACCGTATGATAATCTACCTGCTGGATTGTTATGCAATGTAGAGTTGTTTAGATGCTGATCTGAAGTAGTTGATGCACCACCGATACTTGGTCGGCCTGTGGCGGCATTGCCGTAACGAGGTGGTGCCGGCGATCGACCTGATGTTCCTGGATGTTGTGATGATCCACCGCCGCCAGTGCCGCCGCCGGCAGCGTCGTTGTTATTAGAGCCTGTTGCCATCTTATACTCTAGTCAAATTCAAATCAATAATAATTGTTGAGTTGTATCGTATCGTATTGTACGATACATACGATAATATGGATCAAAGTAAAATATTACACATGTAATAATGCTCAAACAAATAACTTAGCGCCGCCCGCCGCCAGGATGAACTTTAAAGCTTGCATCGTAAGGGGGCCGGGAAGAGTTAGGAGCTGGTTGCATAATTGTAGGTTGATAGTTGAGGCTAAAAACATCTCGGTATACACATTGTTATCGCTGGTGGTATTGGTTTTACATATCTTGTGCACTTTTACTTTTCCGGGAGTAGGTGCACTTATCATCTATCACATACCTATTATCTATTCGATATCGTATTATTACTTTATTATACAATTATTATTGAAGGAATGAAATCTTTGAACGGTGGTGCTGAGGGATATTATGCCAAGCAACAAATGCTTGATGCGGTTGATCCAGAAGAGTTGGGCATCACATCTGGTAGACGAGATCTAATGAAAGTCTTGTCTAGTGCATCAGAAAAGTTATATGGGCAGCTGCAAGAGAGAGAAGAGTTGAACCTTGAATTGGAACGTATCAAATTAGTTCAGAGTGAACATAATGAGCTACATCCACCTACCAACACAGGTAAGTTTATCATGCATGTTATTATAAGATGGATACATATGTATGTAAACTTATCTACTTATCTACCTCCTTTTTATTTCACAGAGGAATGTCCTATTTGTTTGGAATCCATTCAAATGGGGAATGCTGATGCATTGATCTATTTCCCCTGTTGTGGAAATGGTTATTGTAAGAAATGTGATGAAAATAATTACAAAGATGTGTCTAAAACAGGAGAATACCGGGGAAAGGATCCACGTAAAATATCAACATGTCCAATGTGTCGGACTAAGCTTACTCATACGGATGCAGAACAAAATAAGCAAATCGAAAAACTAGCAAAGAAAGGTTTAGCTTGGGCACAGAATTCAATGGGGAAGTTTTACTACCGAGGTATACATGGGAAGAAGGAGAATTCGGGGATGGCTTTCAAGTGGTTCAAGTTAGCATCAGATCAAGGTTATCCACCTTCCATGAGTTGGCTCGGTGATATGTACAAAAGAGGTGATGGTGTTGCAAAGAACCTCTCTAAAGCAAAGAGTCTTTGGGTAGAGGCATCTAAGCTTGGAAACTCGGTGGCCTCGGTACGGTTGGCTGAGTTACATGACTTCAGTGGGGAAGAAGCAGTATACTATGCTACACTTTCTTATTCCCAAGATAATTCATCTCCGGCGGCTGCCCATGTGTTAGGGAAGGTTTTCTATTACGGCCAGGATGGGTTGGAAAAGTCACTAATTCGTGCAAGACATTACTTTGAAGTTGCTTCAAATGGTGGTGAAGAAGCTGCATACACATTTCTGGCATATACATTGGTTCAGCTAAGCCAGGCTCAGTACAATACATTGTTTGGTATACCTGGGCATTGCAATGTACCCAGAGCAATGTATTGGCTGCGCAAAGTAACGGATAAGAGATTTGTAAAGGAAGCGAATATGGTTATGAGGCAACTGGAATCGACTGGTAAAAAGTCTTGTGCTCACTGCCACAAAAAGGCCGACAGCGTCACTGGAGTGTTGAAACAATGTTCAAAATGCAAAGCAATGTGGTACTGTTCTAAGGAATGTCAAGTAGAAGCATGGAAGATGGGACACAGAGGAGACTGCAACTTTGATGTTTTTGGTAAAACACCAAACGTTATGGGGACTAGGAGTCTTTGAACAATCAATTGCCACACATGAATACATAACTCATAAAACAAATGTACAGAGTAACTATTTATCTATCTAGATTATTATCTATAAGTACTTTTCTTAATTCAGATTCCCCCACCCCCAATAAATCGTTGATCCAATTAATTGATAATGCCATTCTTACCTACACGTCCCTCAGCAATTAACTCTTTTAAGATGGGTGCCATTCCCTCCCGGTCATTTGGATCGATTCCGGAGTTTCTTGCCTGATCCAACCTGTCAGCAACGATTCTCCCGTTACTTTTCATCTCATCTTGAGAGGCTTTATGTGCTCTCAAAGTGCTTGCATATTCATCTTTTGACACAATACCCCAGCTGTACCCATCCTTTAACAACTTCAAAGGTTCGTCATACCCGGTCCTTGCTGCCATCATAAAGTGTTTCATAGCCCGATCCATATTGCCAACATTATACTCATTAATTCCAAGACTATGCCTAGCCATTTCATGACCTCCAATGGCAGCATGTTCCAGGTGATACTGAGCCTTCTTATCGTCTTTCTTTTTACCCCCATATTCATGTAAATAAACATCAGCAATAGAATGGTGTGAAGCAGCATGTCCAAGATTAGCTCCCAGGTTCCACATTTCCAAAGCTTTATCGATGTCCCCCTTCTCATGATACATGATATTTCCCATATAATAAAATGTTTCAGCATGATCAGCATTCATACGCTCCTTGCATCGCGTTAATTCCTCTTCTTCCGACAGGTCCTTAGATCTACAAAAAATGCAGCATTTCTTAAGATTACCATGATGCTTCCCCCAAACCGTAGCAAACAAACAACCAGAACAAATCAACTTTCCGCAACAAGGTTGATATGTAGTTTTCACCCCGCAAAGCCCATCCACGTATGGCATTGGTTGAAAACAAATTGAACAATCCTCTTTGGCCGGAGGCTCTTGAAACAATTTGTCATCAGATATACTCACTCTCTTCATATTATCAGAAATATTGTCAACATTGATACCATTTTGAATCTCCAAGAAGGCTCGTTGTCGGCACTCTTTTTTGTGCATTGATCGATGGGCAATTTGACACTCTCGATTGCAATACTTTACCATCTTGCATGCATTACACGACTTGAGGTTAATATCTTCACCACTCTTACCACATGCAGCACATTGATCCTTGATGTCAGGTACCGAACTACTATTACGATCTTTCTCTTCACATGATGCACATACTTTTAGACACAACAATTTCGCTTTATCATTTCGTTGTGTTGGCGCTCCCGCACCGCATTTAATACATATCGATACTGATGTTTCAGAGTTCATCCCTCACTTAATTGCAAATTTGACCTTCTGATATTATGTGACCTTTCAAACTACCGCGATAAAACAGCGCCAGTAAAAAAATGTAATAATACAACACAGCAGAGATGCCTAGAAGGTTGCAGGGGCCTTATACTTCACCCTTTACTTCCTACCCTAACGTCTCTCTAGAGAGAGTAGGGGTACAATAGACAATACCCAATTGTGGCGCAGCAGCTGCAAGCTTCGGTTTTCTATCTTCTTCGGAGTGGTTTTGGGGCTGCCGCGAGGCTTCAAAGAGTGGTCTATCTTCTTCGGAGTGGTTTTGGGGCTGCCGCGAGGCTTCAAAGAGTGGTCTATCTTCTTTTGGTGTTGGTAATGTGACAGTAAGTGTGATCAGGATACCGGGGCTAAACATCATCATCATAGAATCTGTTTTTGGTTTGAACCATTTGGCCCTACAGCTCTAAGACTTCTCCGAAGCTTGGATATCGTATCGTAATCAAGGTACGATACCTACGATACACATCATTTATTTTTATATTTTTACACTTGTAATTTTTGCACACTTCCTACAATTTAATATACCATAATATGTATACAAATCACAGGTGCAGCGCAGGCGGTGGGTGGTAGAAGGAAGGAAGCAAACGTATCATTACTGTGGATTAAAGCCATTATTAGACCATATATATAGTCACTGAAAGATCTGTTAGTACAATAATTGAAAATTGTGTCGGTGGTCTCCCATAACAACATCACCTTTTAATTATCCTTTTATCGCCCTATCTCACTACCTGATACATTGTATATACTACTTGCACAATATGACGTTCGAGGGTAGATGCGGTCCGTCGGTAGATGAACTGCCAGAAGTATTCAAGAACCTAACTGATGATGAATGCTGTAAGTTAGAAGAAAGATATGAGAACGAGCCGATATTTAGAAGAGAGATAGGTCCAAACATTCCTTTATGGGCAAAGTGTGGAGAAGAATATTGCCTTGATAATTTGCAAATTGATATTGATTTTGGTCACTTTGGTGAGTATATGATAAGCACATACAATATTGGAGGCATCATATCATATGTTCTCTTTATGTTCATATAATTGCTCATATCATATTATGTTTGCTCAATCATTACTTAGGTAAAGTTCGTGGAATTGTCAAGTGTGACGATTCGAAAGTAGCCATAGAATGGAGATTGGGACCTAACTTTGATGCCACTGATGCTTTTATTTCAAAGAATAATGCTGACGAAGCGGAGGAGATTATAGGACTATATGTTCAAGATAAAGACAAAACAAATTACGATTGGTTCCAATATATAACACCCATGAAAGAATCGGCTATTAAGTTTATTCAAAGTGCTCGAGATGCTCCAGAGGGTACAACATTTGTCGATTGGAAACGCCCGATGTTAGTTAAACAGATTGAAGTATGGAAGGATGATTTAGAACCAAGGGAAAAGTTCCCAATTAGGGGCTGGGAAGTTGGGGCAGTAGCTGCAGATTATCATGTCAATGTAGAAAGTGGAAGGAAACGTACAGTTTTTATGAAGTGGTGCTTCTAGTTTTACTTTCAATTGTAGCTGTCTGTCCGACCATAGTGGGGACAAGCATTAACATACTCACTAAGAATATGACAACAGCATAACCCTAATAGAAAAAAAGAACACCGTACGAATTGATATACTCGTCAAGCTAGTAGTGAGCGACGACAGAATGACACTCATCAACCTTGGTCATTTGTGACATCTAATAGAAATCACTCTCCAATTCGTTTGTATTAGCTGCTTTCTTGGTAGCAGCCTTCTTCTTGCCTTTGCTCTTTTTCCTTGCAACAGACGCCTTGTCCGTTAGCAAAGCCTTGGGGAGATCCTTTCCCTCGAGCCATTGATTGAGACGCCTGTATCCAGTACTCTGGTTATCGATGCCTTCATCACGACACATTTGGAGAATATCGACCACCTCTCCTTCATCCTGCAAATCCTTGATAGCATGATACAAAGGAATCAACTTCATTCCAAGTTCTGTGTCAGGTCGAATCATATCGTAGGTCATACCACTACTATTAGTCAAGCCAAGAAATTCAGCTCGGGTTCTGACTTGACCTTTACTCCTGTTGTATTCCTTTCCACTTGACAACATTTTAGCAATATTGGATTGCGATGTGCCTGCAGCTACCTCATCTCGGATAATTTGATCCTCCTCTTCAGAGAAGTTAGCGACCACCCTCCGACCAACGTATTTCATGCCAGGGGGAGGTGGTGTCTCCTTCGGCGCTGGCACCCTTCTGACTGTACGTCCACCTTGCAACGTCATGGTTACGCGCTTGCCCCGACCACTCTTGGCTACAACCGTATGCTTGGCATTGGCAGATGATGTGGCAGATGCCTTGGCAGGTGATGCCTTGCCAGATGCCTTACGGGAGCGGAGATTCATGGATGGTGGTTTTGCGGCTGCTGTCTTGGCCACCTTTGTTGCTCGAGGAGGAGGATTGATTGCCCAAGGTGCAATAAAGTTCAGACTTAATGCAGTGGGTGGGACAGGACAGAGTGCGGTATTAGAACCCTTTTGGTACATAGGGCGACCCCGAACATCTGGCCAGTAGATCGTGTCCGTTCCTAAAAGTAGATAATAACCCATTTCCGAATCCCATAACACTGGAACGTTTTGTTATGAGTCAGGAAAGGGTCTTGGGAATAAGGCAAAGTTACCAATAGCAGAAACAGATTACTATCGTAATTGCAAGTTGGTCACTAAAGCTGGAACCCGGTATCCTGACTGGGCATCATACACTCATCACATGGGAATGGGTGTTCATCTCTACAACAAGCTGAACCGTCTTGCAGTAGTGGCAGAGGAGACATCTCCTGATATCTCCAAGCTTACACTTCGGGCATTGAAACGTATCCCCTTTGAAGGAGAAGATAAGGATATCTATGATGCTCTATCTAAAGAGTTTGGAGTGCGAGTATTGTTGCAGAAAGTGAAGGAGTCTCGTCAGAAACACAACGGCAAGACAACAAAAGTCAATCTCACAATACCAAGTGGTAAGAAGCTAGGTTTGAAGATGTTTCTTAACCCCAGTGAGGGGGAGCAATATGTTGGAATCAAAGAAGTTGCGTCTCAAAGTATAGCACACCAAATGGGCGTCCCAATCGGCAAGAGGATCAAAAGGATCAATGGAAAAGGGTATGGAGGATGTTATAAGACAGCTTGTGCACTTCTAGTAGACGCAATCAAAAGTGGGAATCTTATCTTAGAGATCTTTTGCCATTATGATGTTTGAAGCATGGGATAAACTAGTCTTATGAAATGCACGTCATATATTGCAACTATAGCGTTTCAGGGATCCCGTCCTTAATAATAACGGATATTATGATGATTACTTTGAGAATATCAATGATGAGGAGAAATGGGATAATACATTGGCAAGGCTCAATGATCCCCGAATGGCTCATCACTATCCAAATGATAAATATCCGACACTCGCATTACTTACATTGTATTCGATTTGTGTTAATGCTGGGTCAATCGCTCTATTTCCAATTATGGTAACTGAGGCTAATACACAAATGTTCAAGCTATCAGATGCCATGTGCCGCCAGGTTAGTGGAACTAGAGGTGGAGGGCTAGGATATGGTAATCTAATTGCATTTGAAAAGATTACGAAGAAGATCTTGGAAGATTATCCACCTAACAAGGCAAACAGTTTATACAAGGTATGGAAGGAAGGCTATTGTCATGCACTAGCACTAATGTTAGTACTGTCTGATGAATTCGAACAAGCAATGTGGGATTATGATATGTGTGATGATCCGGAACGTGTGGAAAACTTGCTTGGTAACTTTCTAAAAGTTTTTACAATATACATGAATCCGGATAATGCTCCCGATGCTGCAAGAGAACAGTTGGAAAAAGATTTAGATTTCAATGATCAACATCTTCGGGCTGGGAGATTCATGTGTGATGCTAAGGAATATCACAACGAGTTGTACCAATCATTTGTAAAGTGCATCAAGGATAATGAAGAATAAAGCTCATGAATAGCAGATACTATGTAGTAGCTTAGTAACAGATATCTAAAAGTTATCTTTTTGTATACTACTACTCCTAGTGCTCAATGCTTTAAGCTTTTCCAATCTCATTACAGCTTCTGTCATTGCCGACGGTGGTAAGTTGTATATATCCTGTGAGCTTCCATCAGTACCTCCGCCGCCTAATGCTACTACATTCTCACTAGTAGAAGATGAAGGTATCGTACCACGCAAAGCATCCTCCTTTGACTTATACATTGTGTTTGGTCTTCGTCGCTTCCTCGCCTTGCTTAATTGATGATCAATTAGTTCCATTGATACAAAGACGCTCCGACCGCCTGCAATATCTGGTGCGTCAGATGATTTCTTCTCTTCACTTTTACTATCATCTCCTTTTCCATCATTATCTCCTCCACTTCCGTCACTACGAGATGATACCATTAACTTTCTAGTCTTCTTCTTACCAATAACTACCTTTCCATCTATTAATACTTCAAACACAGCATCTTCACCATCTCCTGTATTGGGTGGTAATATTCTTTTCTCTAGTAAAACATCTGGATGTATAGATTTGATTTGATTTGCAACTGTTAGATAGAATGGACGTAGGCCTGATTCGGCTGAGTATCGAATTGTTACTTTTACTCGTTTTTCCTGTATATGTGGATGTTAGAATACATTTGCACATCATATTGAAATAAACAAAAACAATATGCATAAATATAAAACATACCTGCATTGTTAAATACTTTTGATATGTCATCATAGGAGCATTATAATCATCTAACGAATCTTGCTTTTCCAATTCTAATAATTCTCTCGCTTCCTCAGGAGTTGAAAAAGTAATTCGATCTTGAGCCGAGGCCATTGTATTCTCTTCCTCCTTTGTTTGTGAAACTGCTATATCTTCGCTCTGAGCAAACTGTCGTTGTTTTGTTGATAATCTTAATTGTTCTGCCAAGCGTGCTTGTTGAAATGAAGATGACATCATTATATTATTTTGTATTCTGTGGGATGATTGAGTTTGGGGTATCCTTCGTATTATTTGACTATTCGTCTGGAAACAGTTTACATATAAAACAGAGGATATTATTATTGTTAGAACGATCCATTGTGCTGCTTGTAGTGGTGGTGAAGGCATCATCAGTATTATAATATTGCTAAATGTATTGATGACGTCTTTGTTTAATTGTCCGTCCGTTCGGTCAATTTAAGAATAAATTTTGGCGAGTATTTGGCGATTACCGGCTGAACAGGACCACCACCAATCTATTGCATACCTTTATTGTATTGAACATGAACCCTATTGATTCAAGCACACCGACTACTATATTGAGTGATACTTATTAACTCTCTGAACACCGGGTAAACTGCACCTGCCCGAGCAGAGGGTTCTACTAAGAGTGTAAAAAAGGATACCCCCTATTTCTTATGCTAGCTCGTCAGTAGTACTTTAGGTGTGCTTACCGCCCAATACATCCATTGTTCTAGTTGGAGATAGATATCTCTGTTCCTGAGACAACTCAAATATAACGGGTTGGCAGTAGGCAGCGGTAGCATTAACAAAGTTACAATATGAAACAGTTTCTCAGAAATTTACTTCTACTATGCCTTATCCAATATTGCATATCGTTTGGTATGGCTGGGTCGGAGATTCGATCAAATAGAGCACCAATAACATGTTTCAACTCAGAATCAACGAGACGATATAATAGCAGTAGTAGTAATAATAGTGAAGAAAGTAGTAAGCCACTATCAAGATATACAAAACCAGGTGATGTACAGAAAGATGATGTTTCACCAGAGTTGTTGCAAAATACAAAGTATGTTAATGGATTGATTGAAACATTAGGCTCGTTGTTAGATAAGTGGGTAGAATCAGAGTCAATGGCTACAAGAAGACGAGCATATAATCTACTACAACAAATAGAACGGATATCACTTAGTCAAGATCTTGTAAAAAGAGCAGAGAAAATGGTAAATAGATCAGGTATGCCAATGGATGCACCGCCTCCAATCCCTCCAACGGAACATATACCCGCCATTGATCAACAACAAACAGAAAAACAACCAAATAATGTTATTAAGAAACACATGGGAACGATGGGAGATGATTCACCAATGGGTCATGCTCCCAAAGGATATAAGACGAGTGAATCATATGATATGAATGTCGGATCATTATTAAACTCCTCATCTAGTAGTAGTAGTAGTAGTAGTAATGGTAACAAACGAAAGAGTGAAGTTAGTGAACGTCTTGAATGGGAACAAAAGCATAGAGAAAAGTCGGAGTTTATGAATAGGATGAAGGAAAATGTTATTGAACCAGTTGATAGAAAGTCTGTTTTAGTAGAAACTGGAAAGACTGCCCCAAGATCTGCTTTGTCTGCTAGAATGGCAAATGGCAAAGGTGGAGATCCAATTCTAAGCGGCATAGTGGAAGGAGATGGACTCGACCCATTTACATTTGCAGAGGATAAACAAAAACTCCAGAATACAATGAATGATAGTTCAGATACGGCATCAACATCAGATGTCTCTAACAATGTACAACAAGCTATTACTTCTGAACCTTCTATTGATAAAGCTCCATCTTCAACTCCAGAAGTTAGAGAGATTGATTTGGTCTATGCAGCAAAATCATCCGAGTTTATAGCTAGAGCTGGAAGCGGCGATGCCTTTCTTGGCTCTGTACTTGGAGTGGGAGGTTTGGACGATGTTCTATCTCAAATAAAGAGAAGAGTTTGGATACCTTTAGCAGCTCCTCCGTCTTTATTATCAGAGCTGGGAATTCAACCAGTACGCGGATTACTTTTATATGGTAGTCCAGGATGTGGCAAGACGCTACTAGCACGAAAGTTGGGCTCTATATTGTCACCGTGTCGGCCAATTACGATCGTATCAGGACCAGAGATACTCGATAAGTTTGTCGGCAGTAGTGAGAAGAACTTGAGAGAGATCTTCGACAACCCACCCGATCTATATCATGAGTACAAGAAGAACTACGGCGAGCCGATGGCTAAAAACGCATTACATGTGATTGTTTTAGATGAGTTTGATGCTATTGCAAGAAGAAGAGGTGGAAGTGGAGGAAAGGGAGATCAAGGTGATGCTGGTGTGGCGAGGGATTCAGTTGTAAATCAATTACTAGCCAAGATGGATGGAGTAGAAGGACTTGGTGTGCCGACACTTCTAGTCGGGTTGACAAATAAACCTTCATTGATCGATGCTGCGCTAATGAGACCTGGTAGATTTGAGGTTCAGATTGAAGTTCCACCACCTCAAACAGTAGAGCAAAGAATTGCAATACTTAAAGTGCATTGCAACTCCATGGTAGAAAATGGGCGAGTGCTCATAAAGGATGCCCCAGTCAACACTGCCGCATGGAAGAGATTACAAGTAAGTGATGTATCCAATATACCAACATATGACGAGCTACTAGATATCATAGCTGTCGAATGTGATGGTATGTCGGGAGCTTCATTGGCCGGAGTAGCAAGAGCGGCTGCATCGAGAGCACTTGAACGAGCAGTGACTGATTTTGCTGGTAATTTAGCAGCTGATGCTTTGTTTAGCGGTGCTGAAGAAGGCAATTCGATATCGGATTGCTTAGTAACACAGGAAGACTTTGAGAAGGCCATAGAAGACGTCTTTGAGAGTGCCAAGTCATCTGATTATTCAGAAGAAACAGACTCAAGTAGTACAAGTGATGAGATTGAAGAAGAGGATACAGTGGATGATGATGGATAGATGACTCCTGTTTGAAGAGATGGAGAAGTATCAATAGCCTAGTCCAAGTCAAGTCAAAAAAAGATATTATGAAAAATGATAGAGAAGATCCTAGGAGCAAAAGAGATTAAACAATACACATCTCTTAATGGTCACCACCATACTCTAGATATATTTGATAACAGCATATAGCATGATACACAGCGTAACTAATATGATCCTGATTTCAGATGGTGTGTTCAGGTGACTGCCATCTTAAGCTCATAACCTTATGAGGTGTTTTACTTTTGTTCTCATTGTTTGGTTTGGTCTATGGTAGGAATGGTAGGAATTATTGGATTGCGCCCGCCCCAGTGATATCGATATGAGGAGAGATAGGAATGTTATGTGTTACCTGTGTGACAGCGGTAGTGTCGTTGGTGAAAGTAAGAGCATCTCAAATGAGGAGAAGATAACATGTCGACAACATACGTCAGACCTTGCAATTCTTCTGCTTATTGCTGCAGCAACATGCATCCTATCTCCCATATATAATGTACATGCATATTCGTCAACAGCACATGTTTCTCGAATTCATCATCGCGGTGTTGCATCAAAATCTATTTCCAATCGATGCAGAACGTATCATGTGTCAAGCTCTCAGCTTTTTAGTACTAATGATGATACAATATTAGAAAGAACAACTGCATCAGATGCAACTATGTTCCAAGAAGGAGATCAGAATATAATAGATAGAGCAAATATATTGCAAGTTGATGATACAAGGAATAGCTTTGGTAATCAACTTTCATCTTCCACAATGGTATCTACAACCAATGCAAGAAGAATGATCAGTAATAGAAAAATGACAGGTCTGCCTCTCGATACGCCTACAGCAGATATATCACTATCACTATTTCAATCATCACCTAATGATCAACTTTCTAAAGATTATAACAATTCACCTATAGTAAAGACAGAATCAACCAGTTGGAAAGAACGGTTAATAGATGTATCAAATCTTGCCTCCCTATTATGTGTACTCGACTGTACATTACTTCCCTTTGTTTCAATAGCCATACCTACACTATCATGGGGAGTTGGAATAATTACTGGTAGTGCAGCAATTACAAGTAGTAATCCAATAATGACAGGTCTATCATCCTTCATGGCCTTTCTACCGGCAATATCTCATGGTATAGCACTTTACTTTGTAATTCCGGTTGGTTCATGTACAACTATTGTAAATTACTTCTTTGGTCATAAGGAAATACGGTTTAGTCTTCTCTCAATGGTAGGAGTTGCATTGATATATGCCGCGAATGGATCAGGTGTGGGTATACAGAGTATAGATACTTGGCTAAATTCAATGGGAATAGTTGCCTCTGCGCATACAGGCCATGGTGCACATGTTCATGACATGTGTGGTGCAGTGGTTGGTGCCGCCACGGGTATGATGGCACATACTTGCCCAGAGGGATTAGCTCATCGAATGACAAATACATTAGGATGTGCTTTTCTACTGGGTGGCAACTACGCCAGTAAGAAGTACATGGAGAACAAAAGTGAAGTAGTTTGTGCAGCTAGTGCATTAGCGGAAGCTTGGGGTGGAGATAGTGGAGGAAAAAAGTATGTTTGCCCACCTGGTTGTAGTTGCGAGTCACCAAAAGTAGATGAAGAACTGTTCTTTCAGTGGAATATGTCATCTAGAAAAGGAATGAGAACGAGGAAAGGAAGAGGATCGAGATCATTCAATTCACGTCGGCCTTGATAATGGATAATGATAGGTAGATTATGTACAGAGATATATAATTGTAAGCTTTTGCACTTATATGAATACAGTTCTATGCTCCCATTGTGTATCCGAATGCATCTGGAGGGAAATTGCCTCTACGATCAGCTGCCCATGGGATATCATGTCTGTCATATGGAACCGGATTTATATCAAATGGTAAAGGAACTAGTACTTTTGGACTCTCACTTTCATCGTTATCATCCTCCTCCTCGTCTCCATCAATATTGATCACAGCACTTTTATCGATACCAGGATAGGGCATCAATTGAATATCACTTCCTACTTCATCTGGGGCCATCTTGGCTAGAGTTGCTGGGGACATGAAGACTCCAAGCTCCCAATGTTGGATAAAAAGAATCTTTTCATCTGAATGGCTTTCCTTTGATCTCATTTGAATTTGGCCCCAAGCTGTGATTGACAAGTTATGACTTGTTACCAATAGCCAATCGATACCATTGGCAACAGTGGAAGAGGGCTGGAGAAATGTTTTGTTGTGTGGTATATGCCTAGCAGTCTTAAATGGGTCGGTAGTGCTGTTTCTATTCCTATGAGACCATCGATGATAGAGAGGTTGAAGGAAGTCTTTATCAACTTTGTTTGCTCTGAAAGGTATAGATCCACCCCCGTTGTATCCCTCTACACTTGTACGAATCTCATCCATTGTTGGTAAGACAAGCTTTGCTGTTAGTGGGGCCTGTTTCTTCTTACTTTTTATTTCATGTGTGGTTATTGGATCATTGTTTTGTGTAGTTGAACTATCAATAGCTGAGAGAAAGTTGCTCAGATACTTGCTACTAAACTCTCCCATTGATGAGAATTGACAAATTGTAGGTTTGGGTGTAGTAGTGGATTGCTGTTGATGACGACAGACATTCTCAATAATAGCCTGTCGCAGCTTGAAGTAACCAAAGTTGTTGTATGAGTCAGCTTTATGTCTCCCAGGTACTGATGGTATCAAGACTACATATGCCTTTGAAAAGTCATACTGTCGAATGAGTTGTAGCCAAGACATCGCTTTGCTACTCAAGGTATTGTTTGATGAAGACATAGATGGGTGACACCAAGATTGCCGGACTTTGTAATAGTAACTTTCAAGATTGTTAATCATGTCTTCCTCGAATTGTGATGTATCATCATCATCCTCGAAAAGAGAAGAATCTCGCTTTCGTTTGTATGGATTTGCAACTGCTGCAGGCTTTTTGCTTTCAGTAGTCTTTTGTTGTTTTGATGGAAAGTCTTGATGGTATACACTGTTGGTTTGTCTCTCGACATCTCCTGCTACAAGATTAGCTGTGTGCACTACCACACGACAAATTGATTTGCCATTCTCTTCATATCCTACTAAGAAGCATTTCGTATGATGCACCCCATGACTAAATTTTAGTGGTAGTGGATTGGTTCTTGTGTTTGGTGGATCAGAAGGATGTAATCTGATAAACTCTACAGTGTTTCCAGTACCAGCTAGCAACTGTTTCCATTGGTGTTGATACGCTTCAGTAGGGTTCTTGCTACCGTAGAATACAACCACTCTATGGAATTGTATGAGTTCAGGTGTGAGCTCTGAGAGTAGATATTGAAAATCTACAAGATAATTGAATATGAATAGCCATTGATAATTTCTACTACTACTGCTAGATCCATCAAAGCCAATAACTTGTCGTAATGTTTGAAAGTATTTCTTGGTAGGATCATTAGATGGAAGTGACTTTGCAGAGGTATGTGCATATAAATGATATGGTATGAAGCCATTATTGTTGGTATCATTCTGTTGTTGCTGCTGTTGTACTACAGATTGGCGTGATTGCGATTCCATATATCTTTTTCTAGCTGCAGCTCTATAGTCCGACATACCATTACTGATATCATTATTATTTGTGGAGCTCTTCTTAATGACCTTTAATCCTTTCTTCCTAGCATCAATCAATGCAGTAACAAGCTCATCTTTTTCAATCATTAATGAAGTGGAGACACCATAACTTTCAAGTTCACTCTTGATATCCTTAATCTTCATTGTATTGACATCGGGTAGCTTGGAATTTGATACGCCAAGACATTCAATTTCAGAATCCGATGATGAATAATTATTGATATCAATAGCATGTTGAGTAACTATCTCTTGTTGCATATCAATTGGTAGGCTGGCAAAAACTTCAGCGTCAACATCCGGTGGACATGTAAGACCTTTTTTATTACCACTATTACCACTGGTGGCCGACATAATATTATTATCGATATCAATATTATATTTTATTGATATCAGTATACCTATAATGTATTATAATTTGATATTGGTTGCAACCAGCCAAGAGGGTTAACAATAATTTTGCTCCACAGTAGATAAAAGACATAAACCTTATTATTAAATCCCCACCGCTGACTCCTACCCTTTAATAATATCTATAGACTACCTCTCTGATTAATAAATCGATACGAGCAACTCGACTATTATGATAATATAGCACTAACTTTCTGTCGGGCTTCGGGCTCGAGTTCCCCCCGAATGCTCACTTTTTCAAATGCCCTAAAAATAGGAAGGAAGGAGGCACTAACCCCACCACCAAAGTCACTCTATCAGGTGATCAAATCATTCAAGAGTTAACGAATTCTCATCAAGCTTTACTACCGTGGTCAATCAGCCCATACGGTATGTTTGGTGATATAGCATCGCGCTTCTGGTATGGAAATGACGCTGTCAACCTGTCTTCCAATTTAAACAAACGAGGAGCTAAATCTGCAGCTAAACTGGCAGTCAGCAGCAACGTCCCCTGCGGCATACTTCAACGAGCAAATAAGATATGGCAACATAGACACCCTGGCGACTTCTT
>Ga0214480_100416_pt1 | contig 21762 bp, 14 predicted proteins | sample M1_20Mar14CPVII9_3_FD_165042 | JGI IMG/M metagenome (GOLD analysis project Ga0214480, IMG submission 165042) | Marine eukaryotic communities from Monterey Bay, California, United States - M1_20Mar14CPVII9sort6BwellE17 | ecosystem: Environmental > Aquatic > Marine > Unclassified | place: USA... | reverse complement strand
CGAAGTAATAGGAGGGCACGTTCTGGTTCTTGGGCTTTACGACAACAGCTAATGGCTGCTCCGTAGATGATTTCATTTACTCGTAGACGTTCCTGACGATGATCGTCATCATTCCCTCGGCCACTCGCCTCCTCATCCTCATCCTTATACTTCTCCTCCTCTTCCTTAACCATACGGAATACCTTACTTGCCGCTTGAATATCTCCCACTCGTTCACATGCTGTCATTAATGAACCGTATGTAACAATTGTGGGCTCTAATCCATCCCCCTTCAATTGTCTTAATAGGTCAAATGAGCCCTGTAAGTTGAGACCCTCAGCACATGCTCGTATAGCGGCATTGTATGTAACAATATTTGGTCGTGTCGATGACGTTGGGGATTGCATAGCCTCCAATAATCTCAATGCTCTATTCATTGGCATTCGTACATCTTCTAAACTAGCTCTGTTATTACTCGAAGAATCAACTGCTTGATCTTCCAATTTTCGTGCCATTTTGGCACTTGCCGAGGCACATGCATTAATAACTGCCGAGAAAGTAACAACATTGGGTTTAATACCCTCTTTTCTCATTTGTGATATGAGTGACATGGCATGTGTATATTCCCCCGCCTCGGAACAACCTGCAATTGCCGCAGTGTATGCCACCACGTCGGGTGCATAGTCAGTACGATTTGTTTGTATAGATAATTGACGCATCTCATCTAGTAATGCAATACCGTCCATCCACCGATGTCCACCGGGTGCACGTGCACATGCTGATATGGCTAATCGATATGCCACCGAATCGGGACCTCGTAACGTCTGTTTGGCTCCCTTGCGTTTACGTCCCTGTGTATCTCTATCCCCATTATTACCCTCACCGTCATTATCACTATTATCACCCAATCGTTTCATCAATTCTAAATACTCCAAAGCATCATCTGCCAATCCCAACTGTTGACAAGAATGTAATACACTCGTTAATGCCAATCCATCTAACTTGACACCATATTCAGTCGCGGCCTTGGCAACATGTAATAATTCTTCCCACTCACCAGACTTTTCACATGCTGCCAATACTGTACCGAATGTTACCTCATCTGGTTTTGGTATTATTATTATGTTTGTATTGTTTGGTGGTATCTTTAACAATGGCTTATTACCACCATCTGTACGAATCTCTTCAAACCGTTCAAATAAACTATTACTCCGAACTACTCCTACTCCCTCTACTTCCTTATCAGAAGTAGAAGACTGCTGCTGAGAATGTAATATCATCTCACCCAATAATCGTATAGCCAATTTCCATTCCCTACTCTTGGCCATTGTTGATATGACTGTATTATATCCCACCACACCCATTTGTCCACTACCTATCTTCTTCTTCTTCTTCTTTTTATCCCCACTTCCACTTTCACCACTACTACCAGGAGAGGATAGATTTAATATACCCCTATTTAAAACCTCCAAAGCTAATTTCACATTGGGAACAATAGCACGTTCACAGGAACTAATAACTGTAGAATAAATAACTTCATTAATAATCACATCTGGATATATTAATCCCTCTTCTAATATGTTTAATAATTCTAATGAATTGGAAATTTGTCCTTCATTACGTGAATAACATGATAATAAACTACCAAATGTGTATATGTTTGGACTTAATGCACCACCTAGCTTCTTTTGGGATGGATTGATAATTGGATTGTAGGGTGAGATTGCATTTTGGAATATTGAATTTGCCAATGTTGAGCTTGTGACTTCACTACTGCCACTGCTACTTGATGTAACAACCATTCGTGAACAAGCATCGATAGCTGAATTCATCAATCGTGTAGTTGGTCGGATTGTATTGTACTTATTTGCTTTCGTTGATATTGATATAATGTAAGATGTTATATCAGCTGGTAGTTTTATAGAGTTTATTTGTAGTTTGATTTCATCTTGTAACTGTTGTTGCTCATTGTTGGTAGCGGCGGCTGAGTTGTCATCATTGCCATTCTCTTGCTCATCATTAACCTGCTTTTGCTGCATCTTTTGCTTTTCTATCTTAAGACGATATTGATATCTAAGTGTATCAAGTGCCCAAACGGCATGATATAATTGTAATGCGTCATTCGTACGTCCTTGACGACCTAATTTGACTATAGCGGATTCAACGTCTCGTTGTGTTTTACGCTTTTGGAGATGACGTAGGCCTGTTATTATATCATTGTCATTGATTGTTATTGATTGCTCTGATGGTGTGTCATTAGTGTTGGAGATTATTTTATCGTCTTGTTGATTATCATTGTTATTAGTAACTTGTTTGCGTTGAGCTGATGCTGTGAGCATTTTCATTGCAGTAGAGGAAGAAGTAAATTGGCTAGTTGTTCTTTGCCTTCTACATCTCATCTTCGTTAATGTATATTCTATTGGTAATGATCTAGATCTATAATATGGTATAAGCTGCCATTGTTGTTGCAGTTGAGTAGAAGGAAGAGGAGGAGGAGAGAATGCATTGCTGCTGATAAATAATGATGAGAGGCAAACTACTATGCTTAGCAGCATTGGAATAGAAGAACTGTACGCCGCCATCCTACGCCTCCGCGGTATTATCAATACGTTCATCATCGTCGTCATATTGCAATTGCCATTACCCTTACTTCTTCTTGGAATCTAGAGAGAGTATGTACTTAGTTGAGGTGGAAGATTTGGCAGGACAAGAAAAATGACATATGGCGATCAAACGTTGATATGTGCCTCTCACCATAAAGCTCTCTCCTTTGACTACTCGACCTCTAGGTATCATCTTGGGATTGGCTCTATATACTTATACCACTTATTAAGTGGGGTAATATCATCACGTTGTCAAATCGTTGTTGTAGGCGTCGATCGTTCGAGTTCTTCTTTGAATAGGATACCCGAAGAGCGAGTATCCTGATTTGTTGCAATATTCTACTTTATGCTGCTATTAGAGAATTCACTATCTCTCAAACTATGTTACGATCATTGCTACTACGGCCATCATTACTACGGCTAAATCATCAAGAAAAGTATATACAACATACTTCTTCTAGATTGTCGGCGGTAGGAATACACAGTACGGAAAGAAGCTGTAGAAGTATTAGACAACCCAACTTTCGATTCTTCTCTTCTTCCGAAGAGTCATCGTCATCATCAGAATCATCAGCATCAGCAGGACCATCATCGGGAGGAGAGTCACGTCTACATTCTACAGAGTAAGTGCATTTATTTATCTCTTCTATCTTGTTCATACGCTATATACGTTTATATGATACTTCGCAACTAACCAAAGATATTGTAATCGATAATATACATAAAATTAATGAATGGTATACATTCGTTTTTATAATTATAATGAAACAATACAATACCATACCTTATACTATATACAACAATACACAAATAAAACATGAAATCGTTACATATACGACAAAACAACAACAGTATTGCATTCAAGCCGGCTGAGAGTGGATGGGGTAGTGGAAACAAGTATTCTCAAAATTATGATAACATATTCTCCAAAAAGAAGAAGATAGAGACGGAAGATAAAGATGAGAAGTTAACCAAATCAACTAATGATAGTGATGAGAACTAAAGATGCAGAGAAGGAATAGCTGAAGGATCGTAAGATGGGATATAACGCACTGACAGGCAGGGAGGTACATATGATATGCTCAAAGGAATAGTCCTTTGTTAGTGACTCCTCAACCAAGGAGGACTACGATTAGGATCAGAATGATATATATCGATTAAAATTAACTAGATTATTCTGTTACAATTCGTGCTACTTAAATACCTCACAATAGCGACACAACCATATACTCTTAACACGACAACCTTGACCGATTCACATTCACACAGTCCGAGTTACACAGCTGAATAGGGAGAGTACCTACTACAGCCTCGAACTTTACAACCTACAAAATTTCTTGAAACAACTTGGTTAGGTCTCGAACTTCTTTATAAACTTTAACTTCAGACACACTTTGAATTCATAAAACAACTTAGAAACTCGATTCTTTACTCGAATAGTTTGTTTGCAGACTTTCCTCGTTTGCCACCCTTGCCAGACTTTGCCGACTTCTTGTGACATGTTTGGCTTGATTTCTTCCACTTGCAGCTTGACTTCTTACACGAGCGTTTTTGTGTGATAATTGCACAGGCATCAGGAACTGGTGGAGGAGTATTAGAACTTGGCGTGACCTTCTTGGTAGGAGATGGAGATGATGGACGAGGTCCTGAAGGATTCTCGACTTCTTTAGAGGGCTTGATGGGTGGACGCTTAGAAGGCTTTTTACTTGTTGGTGCATTCTGTGTATAGATGAGAGAAGCGTGAGACAGTCATTTGACAAAGAAAGATATACTCAAAGTATAATACACAAATAACTTACACAGGTAGCTCCACCAGCATCAACAATACTATGCCCACTTTTTCTATAGCATTGATCAGGCTCATTGCAGCAGTCAATCAATTCAGTAAATGCTCCCATTGGCTTGGTTTCCTGGCAAGCACGGATAGCATTACATGAATCGATCAAATCAACAAATTTATTATCGGTACCAATCAATTTAGCACCTAAACACGAGTTAGTACCTTTGCAAGATGAATCAACACTACGAATTAAAGCACCACCATTGCACGAATTACTACCTGTGCAAGACTTATTGGTTGCACTACCAATTTGAGCATAAGCGCACGAAGAAAGACCTGTGCAAGACGAATCAACACTACCGATGTAAGCATAATAGCACGAGTATTTATCTGTGCAAGATGGACCTGAAACATAGTCAATAGTAGCTTCATAGCAAGCATAATCATAACCACATGATCGATCTCTACACACTTTACAAGTAATAGGAAGAATAAGAAGGGGAGCGGTTAATATGATATGGTCAAAATTCTGATTTGTGAATATACAAAAGCGCCAATACAAACATATGATGTGGATGACTCTTTACTTGCCTTTGCCTGTAAAACCACTATTACATGCATATCTTCCAGTACAACAATCGCCGCCACATGCATCAGCACAAGTTTGGCCATTTGAACCCACAACATTACCATAACGACAATCAACATAACCCTTTCCATCGGATGTAATGGCACAACGAGCTTCAAATATAGCCAAATCACTCTATTCATTTGTAGGAGACAAGAGTGTGAGGACACAACCACAACTCAATGACTAAATAGAATCATATGATTGTTTTTATTCAATACCATCTTACCTGACTTGGTGCTTTGGAAGGTTTCTCACTCGGTGCTTCAGAAGGCTCTCGGCTGGGCATATGCGAGATACTAATACTGGGCATAGGCGAGATTGTTGGTGAGATCGTTGGTACAGGCTGTCATGTTACATGAACGAGGAAGAGTTAGTCACTTGACAAATAAGGAGACAATCAAAAGCAGAACAAGTAAAGTACACAATTACTTACACAACCAGAAGCGTAAAATGCATTAGCTCCCTGTTCTTGATAACACTGAAGATCCTCATCATTGCAGCAGTCAATCAATTCAAAATCCTCCCCATTTTCATTGGTTTGGGCGCAAGAGAGGAATTTGTTACACGAGTTAATCAAATCAACACCGCTTAATACAGCATAATAGCACGAATCCGTATCATTACAAGATGAATCAACACTACCAATTTGAGCTAAATAGCACGAGCCAAAACCTACACAGGACGGACCAACCACATATGGAATATCAGCACTTTCGCAAGCACCATGATTATCACATGATTTATCTTTGCAAACTACAAGAGAACAAGGAAGAGAGAAGAAAAGGAGCGAGGTTAAGAAGTGATAGGTCCAAAATGAAGAATGACACAATTGCTTACCATTGCCAGTAAAGTCTTCACATGCATCATATTCAATACAACAGTCGCCACCACATGCCTCTGCACAAGTTTTATCAGTAGTGACACCATTAACAACCGCATAGCCACCATTGCAATCAACATAACCTTTTCCACCAGATGTAATGGCACATCGATCCTTGAAATCTTGGAGAGCGTCCAGCTTCCTTCTACCCTGGCTAATTTGCTGATTATGTTGTGAAAAAAGGATCTGTCCAGGTTCAACGTCTCCAGGCACAGTCTTATCTTGAGGATTAATACCATTAATACTCTCCTCTGAAAGGTGACCAATCATTTCAGCCTTATCAATATCAGTATAATCTATCTGATTAGTACCGAGGATATCGAGCCCATTAATATCTTGGCTATTAATTGCTAATACCAATGCAAGTACTACTAAGAAGACTTTCATATTAGTATTTTTGAAATTGAATCTAGAAAATTAGAATGCGTCGTACAATAGTTGTTGCAGTTGAAGTATGATGATAGTAGTATCGATAATATGGAGTATCGATGTGTGTTCAATAGTGAATAGAATTTGTTGTTACTAATAATTCAATCGTTGTTGGTAATTTGAAAAGGTTGCATATCTTTGACTGTGATACATTGTATGTGTATTTTTGATATATATTGATAGATAATTGCAATATAAAGTATGTTACAGAAAAAGAAAGATGAAATAGGATTAGGATATCAGAAAGAAAATAGAGAGAGACATATTATGAACATAATCATGAATCCTTATGGTCGGCATACATAAATTAAAAACTGAAGCAATTTCTCCTCCTCTATCTGCAATATGCTTACCTAATTATTATATCCTCTTTAATTAATTGATAGACAACTAAGTGTCGCTTGATATTGTGTCGTTTTGTTGAGATATTTTGTGAACTCTTTTGAATGTCAGGCTTCTCAATAAATGACTACCCCAAAATAAGGCCGATCGATCACATCCTCTATTTGTGGCGGACATCATAAGAGGTGGCGGACATACAGCAGTGGAGTTCATCATCATCATGGGCGTCACAAAAAGGTGAGGGTGTAGTGTTGTCCTAATCGAGGGGTAGTATATGAAGCGTTATCGAATTGGAGGTTTTGATTTGATGTGTTTTTGATAAGGTTTGCCATTGCAATGTATATGTATATACCATCTATTTTTCATGTTCGTATCATAATCATATCATATGTACAACTATTATCTACAGGAAGTAATTTCAGCCGGCGACGGTACCAACTTCCCCAAGCAGGGAGATAAATTGACAATGCATTACCAGTGAGTTATTATAATTGATATCGTGATACCGTAAAGATAAGTAATTTATATGCTAACTCCTCTTACTTTTCTGTACGACGTGTTGGTTTAAATAACACACATCACATGATGAACAAACAACACAATACCATACGAACATACATTATTCATTTGTTAACCACTCCTCCGTCTATATCACAACGTCACACCAAAACAACACACACATCATGTTAATTATAATGCATACAATCATACACAAATACACAACATAATATACAGCGGCACACTTGCATCTAATGGACAAAAGTTTGATGCGAGTAGAGATCGCGGACGTCCCTTTCAATTTACAATCGGAGTTGGACAAGTTATTCAAGGATGGGATGAAGGAGTGGCACAAATGAGTTTAGGAGAGAAGGCAATGCTAAAGATTTCAAGTGATTATGGATATGGTGCTCGAGGTGCCGGTGGAGTTATTCCCCCCAATGCAGACCTTAATTTCGAAGTCGAGTTGTTAGGAATCAACGGGAAGAGTGAGTAATTTCAAATGTATTATTATCGGGGAGTATGTATAACTGGGGAGATCTATTTAACTTATGGTGTGTTCTCCTCTCATATTACGAATGTTTGCTTCAGATTCACCTAATTACACACCCGAATCATCATCATCTTGTTCTATTTTTTAACCATAGGTGCATAAACACATATTTGATAGATGAGAGATTAGTTTTAATTGAATGGCTAAAGGGTTGAGGGTATTGAGATTAATAAACAACTGGGGTATCAAGCACGAACATAATTACTTAAATTAAGTGTGGCGTTGATATCTACATTGTTTAGCCTCTGTACTCTATACCGCAATCAAAATTACCTGTAGATATTCACAAGATTACAAACATTATATTATACGTTGATACTCAATGCTTTAACTTAAAACTGTTGTACAATGGAGAGATATAGGTAGATAAGATAATAAACCCCCCCGTGTCCTCTCCTCATTCTATGAACTACTTCCCACCAAATGGCCACCATCCACCACCGTCGCTACTACTATTACCATCTCCGCTACTTCCACCACTACTAAAGGTAGTCTTACTAGAATATTCATCATCAAATCTCTCGTTTCCTTCATGTTCGCCACCCATCATCATTGTGCTATTATTAGTTGATTGTGTAACTCGACGTCCGGCCTGTGCTAATCCTGTTGGTATCATACCTAATCCACCGGTTGTGGGTGGTGCTGTTATATCATTTACTGGTGGTCCTGTTGCATTTGCCATATTTGGATCTATTAAAGTGTGGATTTGGGGTATAATGAGATGAAAGAAAGTTGAGCATATGATATATGTTCAAATTGAAATACCATCATACCTCAAGCACACAATCCAACTAACAAAATATAACAAACACAATAACAAAAGCAATTATAATCGTACCTTCCATACCAGGTGGTGGCATACTAAAATAATTATTCATCCATATACCCATACCCTCAATTAATGATAATATAATTCCCCCAACGACTGCCGCACTTGCCATTGCTTTAGGACCGGCACGTGCTGCTAATATTCCACCGGTGGTTGCTCCTGATAGAATTGAATTCCATGGATCTTCCTATTATTTGTTATTGTTGTTTGTATTTATAATTGTTGTATCGATCGCATATTGATATTGGTGTGGGAATGCAGATGAGTGTTAATTATAATTATACTCCTTATAACACACAATATACCAAAAGTACAACATACCTTCTGTCGAATAGCACTCAATGAACAATCACAACAAGCAAATAATCCACCCCAAACAGCAAATTGTCCACCCATGACAGGCGCTCGTGCGGCACAATTACCAATAGCACCAATTATTCGTGATCCTTTTGGTGATTGCCATGCACCTTTCCCTAAATGCCAAATCCCACCACCGACTGCACCGAATGCGAATGCACCTCCAATGTCTTCTATTATACGGTAGGGACATGGATCTCTATCTGCTATTGATGAATTCCTCATGTTTGTTTTATTTGTTGTTTAGTTGGAAGTACTGGAGAGTTTTTGTTGTTTTGTGGTCGGCCCACGATGTAGCGGTTTGGACAGAATTTATTCATGGTACGACGACAGTACTGTCTGTACATGGGCTAGCTGACAAAAACAAAACAAAGCAATCAAATAAACAAAGTGGAAAAGCAAACGACTGCTGACGGCAGCGTCTCAAACCATATCGACGTAACTATTAGATCTATTATCATTATTAAAATGCATGCTGGACAATTGAGATATCACGTGAGTTTGTTTTGTACTGTCTGATTCCGACACACTATCAACCTTATTTTGCAATGAACACATCTTGTGTTCATCTGTGTTGGCTGTGTTGGATATGTATGAGAGATTATATAGTATCATGTGTATATGTATTTGAGTGATGATATAGAGATTTATATTTAGAAGGACGGGGGCGTGTCCTATATCTCCAAGAGGAGATAGAGAAAGAGAAAGTGCTATAGTAATTATGCACGTCTGCTAATTCTTATTATATCAAGGGGGGCTGCACTGTTGATATTTATATTATTGTCTATTGCAAATACAATGCAACTATCAATATTATATTCATATTATCTCATTTTATATATTTTTAATCTCTCTCATCAATCAATATATGCAAACTAAACCTTCGCTATTCTACGTTGTCGTCTTACGGCCTCTAACTTGCAAATCACAACAACATCATACAACAATATTATAATAGGACTTCACCCTATTAAGGGAGGCACGAGAACAGCGTAAATTACGTAATCAATTATCGTCAGCTGTTTCACCAATCTCAATATTAAGCAGAAATAGATTATCATTATCTCGTCAGCTTGCATTCTCAACAACTCCATCAGCATCTACTGTGAGATATTTTGGTAATAGCACCTCAGCAAATCATCATGGAAGTACATTTAACAACAACGCATCATCATCAAGCTTGTTAGGTAGAGGTCTATTGCAACATTCACTACTCGGCACCTCATCCTCATCATCTCCACTATTGTTGCAATCCTCATCAACTCAACAACAATCACAATCACGTACATTTCTAACTAACCTAAAAACAGACCTACACTTAAAACAATTAGAACGTGCAGCAAATTCCTCACCAAATGACATTAACGCACAATATAACTTTCTATCTGAATTGTCACAAACATATCCCGAAGCAGTAATAACAAGATTTGAACAATATACAAACTTTATTATAGATGAACGTATTGCACTCTTGTATTTAAATTGTTTAAATAAAGTTGGTATGACAAACAAATTTAGTGTTAAGAAATTTGTGGATAGGTTGAAGAGTAATGGTAGTGTTATTAATGGTATGACATTGGAAGCATTGGAAGGATTGGGTAGTGAAAAGATAAAAAAGAGTGAATTATCTAGTAAAGCTTCTAGGGTGTTAATGGGAAGTGGTGGCGGAGGTGGTAATATGATGATGGGTGGAGGAATGATGAATCCAATGATGTCAAGTGGCAGTTCTGGAAATGGATCATCACCAACTAATCCATTATACATCCAAGCCTACTCACCCATCAAGACACGTGAATTACTATTCACCTTGGCACGTCAGGTATTAATTGCCTTTGTGGTAGTAAGTGCCTTTACAGTAATATTATCCGAACAGGGTATAGGACGGGGTGGGATGGGTGCCATGGGAAATGGCAAGCATATACAGGAAGCTGAGGGGAGTGAGGTACGATTTAGTGATGTAAAGGGTGTTACCGAAGCTAAAGCTGAATTAGAAGAGATTGTTTTGTATTTAAAAGATCCGGAACGATTTACTCGATTGGGTGGGAAGTTACCACGGGGATTGTTATTAACTGGTAAGTAGTGTTTATGTTGTGGAGTAGGGTCGTTATGGTAGTGTGGCGGTGTCTACTCGTCTTCTTCCTCATAGACCAACTGAATCTCATGTTCAACATCTCTGCCACCCTCACTCCACTTGAACCCTCCAAAAATAGGCCCACCGGGTACCGGTAAGACCCTCCTAGCCAAGGCAATCGCCGGAGAGGCAGGTGTACCATTCTTCTTCGCCTCCGGATCACAATTCGAGGAAGTATACGTCGGTCTAGGTGCCAAGCGTATTCGTGAATTATTCGATGCCGCGAAACAAAAGTCACCAGCCATTATATTCATTGATGAGATTGATGCCATGGGCGGATCACGGAAGCTTAAAGATCAAAGTGCAATGAAACAAACATTGAATGAATTACTAGTACAAATGGATGGATTTGAGGAGAATAGTGGTATTATTGTTATTGGGGCTACGAACTTTGCTGAATCGTTAGATTCGGCATTATTACGTCCTGGACGGTTTGATAAGAATGTTACCGTGCCCTTACCGGACGTCGGAGGACGTAAGGAGATATTAGACATGTATGCCGAGAAGACGAAGATTGATAAGGATGTTGATTTGAACATCTTGGCACGAGGTACGACAGGCTTTAGTGGTGCCGATTTGTACAATCTAATGAATCAGGCAGCCGTTAAGGCAAGTGTGGATGGATTGGAGGCTATTACAATGCAAGTCTTTGAATGGGCAAAGGATAAGATCCTCATGGGTGCCGAACGTAAGTCCGCTGTTATTACACCCGAGACTGCCAAGTGTACTGCCTATCATGAGGCTGGACATGCCCTTGTGGGAGTTCTTACGGATGGTTCACGGGAGATACACAAGGCTACCATCATGCCACGAGGTCAGGCCTTGGGTATGGTAACTCAACTACCCGATGGTGATCAAACTAGCATGAGTTATAAGCAAATGGTGGCATGGATGGATGTATGTATGGGTGGTCGTATTGCCGAGGAACTTGTGTTCGGTGAAGAGAATATAACTAGCGGGGCATCCTCAGATATACAACAGGCAACTAACATGGCAAGGGCGATGGTTACCAAGTATGGATTTAGTGATGAGATTGGTATTGTGGCATATGGAGGAGAAACGGGACAACAAGATGCTAGTGGCAAGACAAGGAATCAAATTGATGAAGAAGTGAAGCGATTAACAACCGCGGCATATGAACGAGCAAGGGTACGTTGTTTTATGATGATAGTTTGTGCATATGATGTGCTCTTTTTCTTCTCTTTATTGTATACTAACATAGTCGTATCTCCTTCTTTTTCTATTCACACAACAATAGAACCTCCTCAAGAAACACTCAAAAGAACACAAACTACTAGCTGAAACATTATTGGAATATGAAACCTTGACAGGAGATGAGGTTAGAGATGTTGTCCTACGAGGTAAGAAACCGGCTAGACCCATTGTGAATACATCCGGAGGTGCATTAGGAGATCAATCTGTTCTCAACAAATCAAAAGATGATAAGAAGAAGAAGCGTGGAGTTTTAGGCGGATTAGCAGACAAGGTTATGCCAACGAGAGGGGCCAAAGAAGAATAGATTGAGTAGAAGAAGGCTTATACTAAAAGAATAATGATGTATGAATCAAGTAGCTTGTACCTATCTTAAGTTCACTCACATCTTATGTACTTCTTAACACAAAGCAATCATCTCTATGATACAAGATATGAGCATCAATCCAATAGAGACTGCTTTTGTTAATGAAGCAGTAGATGTCAAGCCATCCTTATACCATGTATCAAAGCCGACATAGTCATCATTTGTCAGAGGTTCTTCTCTTGTCTGTTCATCAGCAGTATCGTCACTTTTACCACCACCTAATAGTTTCGCCTCACAACATTGATCAAACAATTCATCACGGATATCTGTACAATGCTCACTTGTATCTTCATTCTCGGCAGACAGTCGGTTGTACACTTCTAGACAAGTTGACTCTTCACCTTTATATGTCACTTCCCATTCGTCTCTCATGATAAAGTTGATTCCATTACGAGAACAGAGATTACAAGGCTGTTCCACTGCCTTGATACAACAGTCATCGGCATAGAAGCCTTGACTCATTGTACATCGTGACGAGTCGGCACTTACACCTTCATCTACAAGTATTGTAGTTTGTAGGTCCCCGCATCTTACCTCTTCACCTGAGAAGAGTACAGTAGCATCATTATCAAGACTAGAATCGCCACATAGGTTGCACTTCTCATAACAACAATCGTCAAAATGCTTAACTTTTGTTTCAATACACTTGTCACTACCAGGTTCAAATTGTGAGCTTAATTTGTTCGTCAATTCAGTACATGATATTGTATCACCATTGAAATCAACTCTACCATTCTTATTCATATGGTGCCAGCTTTCTATCCCTTCTTCACATAGATTACATCCTGCAACGGAAGAGGATGAGCCGACTGCTAATTCTTCGGTTGTTTGGGTCTTTCCCGGCCCGAACTCGTGGTATCCTTCTCCTTCCTCTTTGTCTTCGGGGGTAGATGGTTCCTCAGCGGGTAGGCTGTTACCTGCTGTAGTAGAACTTGATTCATCATCCGCCGTAAGACTATCAAGTATAGACTCGGTACTACTACTTGGGGCACTTTCATTATTATTGGTATCATCCGAGGTAACTAAAGAGGCCATAAAGTCTTCGGCGGGGCTATTATTACCTGCCGTAGAAGTAGAAGATTCCTTATCAATACTCTCCGATGTACTACTAGTACTATCATTCTTATCATTCTCGGCGGCAGTTACAACAGATTGTGTAACTGAACAAGGAGAGCCGGTAAAACAAGTCTCACCAGACGAACATTCGTCACCTAAAGGACAGGGCTTGGAACAATCTTTGATATGCTCATCCCAGGATACGCCACAAAAGTTGCTTGTTATTACTAATGTGTCTGTTTGTTTAGATGAGGTTGTCGTTTCTGATGCTATTGGTTTAGATATCGATGGTGATTCTTCTTTCTTGGCAGGTGGCGGTGGGTCATTAGTATTGACCTGATAATGTGGAGGTATAATAACATCGTTACCTTGACTAGCCGGTGGAGATTGTTGTACTACTACTGCATTGTTGTTATTACCCAAAGATACGGCACCAACCAATCCGACCTGTTCATATTCCTTTGTACAACTTGGTGCACCAAAGCATGCCTCATGACTTTGACAATAACCGGTTGATTTGCCGCCTGGACATGGACGAGCTTGTAAACATTGAGCGGTGATATCATAGTATCCTATACCACAGAAGTATGTGTTCTGATCTGGATTTCTATATAATGTCGAGGAGGGACTATTGGATTCCATATCTTCTGGTTGAGCGGGTTGTGATACTGTCTGTTTAGGAGGAGCCTGTACTTGCTGCTGTGCTTCTTGCTGAACTGATGTTGATACAGCTGGTGTAGTCTGTTTACTACTCTCACACTTCATGGTATTTACATTGCACCTTGCCGATATATCATTCAATCGCAGTTCACAATCTGAATCCAATTCACTACGTTTATAACACTTTGCAACTCCACCTGTTTGATTGGAATGGCATCCGGTTGTACGACATACATCCTCTGCGGCACATCCCAACCTGTTTGATATTAGACATGACCCGCACGTACCTACTTCGTTTGGATTTGGTTGATTACAGAATTTACCCGATGGACAATCTCCGTGTGATGAACAGAGTGAATTGATTGGAGATGTGTTTGATATGGATGTTGAGGAAGAAGGAGGATGGACTACTACTGCTACATTGTTGTTACCAACCGATGAGGCTGCCTGCTGTTGTTCATATTCACTTGTACAACTAGGTGCCGCGTAGCATCCTTCGTGGGCTTTACAATGTTCGAACCCTTTACCCGATGGACAGGGTTTAGACTTTAAACATTGAGAAGTAACCTCGTTATAATTTGTACCACAAAAGTATTTGTTACCTTGGGGATTTGTATATGATCCACCATTATTATTGTTGTTTACAGTAGGTGATGATATAAATGAAGGTGTTGGTTTGTTGTTATTATTTGTAATAACTTGTGGAGATGGTACTGGAACATTAATTGGACTACTAATCACCCCGCTACTACTACCATTTTGCTTCTCCTTCTCTTTTAACATGTCTAAATAATTAGAATCACTACACGGTGTTTCGGCAATACATGTCATACCCGACGGACATACTCCTTGGGCAAATCCTAATGGACAGGGCGTGGCCGATAAGCATGTATCTGAGACATGATTCCAATTGTAACCGCAGTAGCGTTTGTTTGGATCGTCACCTTTTACTGGTGGATTTGTTGGATGATTTGTTGGGAATCGAGTTGGCTGTGTAGTAATGTTAATCCAAGATAGATGCAAAGTTAGGGGGAAAATGAATGAGATCCTCATGTTTGAAAAGATAAATAGATAGATAGAATAGAATGACAACTTACATTTGGTGTTGGTAACTTTCCATGAGCATGACATGGTGTATTGGCAATACATTTATGACCATTGGGACATGTTCCCGCTGCTACACCGCTTGGACAAGGGATAGCTCTGTCATAATAGAAGAAAAGATGAGATATGATGGAGGAGAGATGTGTGCATATCATATGCACTAAAAATGATATTTCATTCATATCATACATTAATAATCAACTTACATTGCACAATTACCTGTAACCCACTTCCAATCAATACCACAATAATATGTATGTTGCATAACACCACTAGATGATCCACCGACTTGTTCAGCTGCATTATTATTATTATTATTTACTTTGGGTGCTAGTTCAACACTTACCAATGTGTCTTGATTAGTTGGTGGAGAAGGAAGATTGTTAAATTGTGTTACAACTGGTGGCGATGGTGGCGGAAGATTACTATTATTAGTAGTAGTAGTAATCGACGAACTACTAATATTACCATCACAACCAGTAATACCAGCATAACATTGATGATTAACATTTGAACATTCCAATCTTGATCCTCCTGGACAAGGCTCGCATACACTTCGGGCATTACTTGAACTGAACCCACAATAAAACTTGTTTGGATTGGCATTCTCGTCGACCAGCTCTGGTAACATTAATTTACCATCGAATGATGGACATTTGCTTTCATAATTAACATTCTGCCAATTTGTACATGTATTATGATCTACGTCGAACAACATGTTAGGCTGACATGGTATAACTCCACCAGATATAACGCCAGAATTACAATAGATATATCCACGACAATCGGATGTTGCTTTATATCCTGTATAATTGGGTGGACATTGCGGAGATTGTGCTTGTGTAAATGTGGTGAGTGTTGCAATGAAAAATGATAGAAGCTGTAGATATTCCATCATTAGTATATAATTCGATTGAAGAAAGAGATTAATATCCCCTTTGCAATAATAAACAATAGAATAAGCCTACTAAGCTCCGCTATGAGATGGTCGGCTTGCTGCTCTATTCACCATGGGTGATTATTAGAGAAGGGCATACGATTATTTTTAGAGTGGCCCTAACCGTCAATGTTTTATTCCCAAAATGGCCGTCGCTAACCCCAACAAATCGACCACTATTTTGATTTGACAGCCGGCCATGATTGCAATAAGTGAAAGAACAAAAGAGCTTGAGCTGTCTACTGCTGCCATGGGTGGAAAGTGATTGCAGTGCATCTTATATCGAATATCAAACATCATTATCATTATCAAACAGAAAAATGCAAATTGCAATGGGTGTCGGCGTCGTCGATAGTGATCATCATCATGATGATATCAATCGTATATCACGAGAGTTATTCTGGGATGTTGAACAAAAGTTATTAATGCATAAGCTTGCTAAAGAGTACTACGGTTTTAGGTGAGTAAAGAGAGTCGGTGGCGGTCGAGTGAACATATGATGTGTGCATATCTCGACTATCGAATTCGACTATCTCGTCTCTTTCTATTTCTAACCTATCATATCTCGCCCTCATTCAATATAGAGCATTCTGGTTTCAGTGTCTACCGCTACTCTTATTGTCAGCATGTATGACCATCCTTGCTTTTATAGATTATTCGTCGTCTATGGATAAAGAAGACATCGAAATTATTGAAACAAAACAATGGCTGTCTTTATCGATTGGCATCCTCGGCATAGTCTCAACTGTACTAACATCAATAATGATCAATACCAAATATCAAGCACAGCACTCTGCACATGCCGCAGCTGAAAGATCACTCAGTAAGATATGTCAGCAAGTACGATTTCCCGATGGAAAAAGTCTTGTTGATCATATCAATACACAAAAAGGGATCTATCTTGCAATGTCATACTCCGACATACCAACCAAAATCTCTCAGCCCTTTCGTGATTTACAACATGTCATGAATAACAAACCGTACATGTTTAGAGCTATACAGTATGAACGATGCTATTATTATTTATACAAGTCGTTCATGAAGAAAAGATATCTATGGCCAATATTTATTAGAGAGATAAATATCATATCAAATAGTAACACTCTTGGTAGATTGATTGAAGAAGAGTATGCCAAGTATACAAAAGGTATGGAAGAAGTACAAAAGAAGAGTTCAAGGTCAATTGTAGTTTACGAAGATAGTGGAGATGATAGTAGTAGTAGGATACAACAGCGACAGAGGAGAAGAAGGAGTAGTAGTAATGTTCATAGTGTGAAGAGTGATCATAGCAATAGCAGTGATGACGAGTATGAAGAGTTTACGCAAAGCTTGTTACGTCGTTCATCGAGTACGGCATCATCGACTGTTGCTCAAACTCAAGACGACCCTCCGGTTTAGAAGATCAGATGTTGTAATAGTGTTCAGTGTTCAGTCTATTATGTTTGGTAGGTGAATGTATATGTATATAATAATAATAGGCTCATGTATTGATTTCATAGTCATATGAATACAATCTAAATCTCCATTCCTTTGTGTATTAAAGTTATATCCGCCGCTTTAACTTTAAGATACTAGATCAATCTATTTCCTTCTTCTAAATAGAGTCCAAGGTCGAACAACTGCACGAACCCATCTTCGGCGTGGCCGTTGATCGTTCACTTCCTCCCTTCCTTTTGATACCGCATCATCATCTTTCATATCTACCAGAATGTCCATTTGTAATTTCCTCTTTTCTAACTGTAAGTGGTCTCTTTCTAATGATACCTCTTCCACTCTATACCGTAACGTCTTTACTTCTATGGCCAATTCTCTATTGTGTTTGGCAAGTTCATCTTTCGTATCATTATCTTTCATGAGTAAACGTTCACGCTCGTCCTCTATTTGATCTAAACGAGCTTGTAACTTGGACATCTCCTCTTCTTTTGAATCCGTATACTCTTTAGCAGTCGACAATAGATCTTCCAGCTCTTCGACGTTTGATAAGAGACTCTCTTCTCGTTGTTGTGATGCCTTTACAGAGTTTCGGGCAATCAACATGGCCTCTTCATGACTTGTCTTTAAATCATCTAACTTTTGATCGTATTCACTAATTGTATTCTTTTGTTGTTCAATCGTCTCGTAATATGTAGATAACTGTGCCTGAAGGTATGCTTGTAACTTTTGTTGCTGTTCTACCTCTTGTGCGGTTGATGTGGTGTTCTGTTCATTTTGTTCTTGTACCTCCTTGAGTTGTTTCTCTAGCTCTTTTACTTTGGCCGTGGCAGTAACATTTGCCTTCGTTACTTCTTCTAATTGACTTTGTAGAGATGCCCATTCTTCTTCTGCCTTCGTGCTATCTGTTGAGGTGGTAGTAGAGTTACCTGCCGAGGCCGTGGTATCATTATGTAATGTCTCCCATTTAGTCCGCCACTTGTCAACTCTACTTCTCTCTTTTTCCAACATTGCTTCGTATTTCTGCTCATTCTCATCTAGCAACTGCTGCGGCTTTAGTATGTTGTATTGTTCAACTAACATACGTGCTCCGTCCTCTTCTAGTTCAGCTAAAATATCTTGCCACTTTTTCATATACGTCTCTTTTTCCTCTCGTTCATTATTAAGGGCCGTCTCGTGCTCGGTACGTTTAACTTTAATCTGATCTTTCATTTGTTGTAGACTTGTTTCGGTATCATTCTGTAGTTGCTCGAGCTCATTGTGTGCGTCAAGTAGCTCGGATAGTTGAGATTGGAGATCTTTTATTTTTGTTTTTTGTTTTTGTATCTCGTCTTGGAGCTCCGCCTCACGGTTGCTGATTGTATTCCGTTGTACTTCTTTTACATTCTCTTTGACGATTAGCAACTTATCCCTCTCTTGTTCTATTGAGGTAAGCTGAGCCTTAAGATTGCTAATCATCGTCTTGTACTCAACTTCTACCTCTGATCGTTCTAAAGTTATAGATTCGATACGAGATACTAATTGCTCCTTCTCCTTATTCACTACCTCAATATCCGCCGTAAGTTCTTTAATCTGTTCTCTATCCTTTGCACTAACATTGTCTCTGCTATTTATATCACCCCCAACTTCTTGGGGAGTGTCTTGTAACTTTGTTAATACATCTTCTAATATCGTGGCCCGGTTTGTCATAATCGTTAATTCCTTAACCTTCTCCTTTAATGCATGTTCCAATAATGTTGCACGATTTGTGTACCTTTGTAATTCTGTTTCCAATTCATTTACTTTGGAGTTGTTTATTGGCGGTGTCTTATTCATTGTATTGACATTTATATCCTCGAACAGCTGTTGAAATAAGGCAATATCTCCATCTCTTCCACCACCGCTACCCATATCATCGTTTAATGCCATACTAACTAATCCGTCAACAACATTTAACATACTATCAACATTTGTACCCAAGGCATTAGATAATTGTATCTCAATCCTCTTATTACTATTATATAACAAACCATCCTCTTCTAATGATTGTTTGGCCTCATCAATCAACTGCGGTATATCGATTGTGGCATGTTTGCCCGGAGATAGAAAGTAGGGGACGCATATGATTTGTGTAACTTTATCTTTGGTAATAAGTTGTTGTAATTGCTGTAGTATTGAGGGTTGCGCAATCTCCATATGTGCGGCACGTACTGCTATATCAATTTGATTGTATGTATCTTTATCTCGTTCGGCAGTAACAGCAGCAAGCTTATCTACTAAAGTAGATTGATATTTCTTTGCAATTGATTGTAAATGATCATTACTAGCTTGACGTTTTGATCCATGATCTATTAATAATAAGCCCAGCTTAGTAGTTTGTTGTATATTGATTGATGGTGGCTGTTGATTATTATCTTGTATAGACGATAGTGCATCTTTAGCTGTCTCGACATACCCATCGACTACATCACTTCTACTCTGCGGTGTGGTTGATGTATCATATTGCAATGCACTTGGATATCGAGGCACGCGTGGTTTGCGTTGTTTAGTTTGTTGTTTTGTGGTAGATGATTGTGATTTATAATTAGATTTTTCATTGTCTAATTTGCTATTGATTGGCCATGATACGCCGCCGTCGTCAGTATTATCATTAATATTGTCCCATGGCATCTTAAATTGATCGAATATTGAATTACTTTGTTGAGTTGATTCATCATCTCTTCTTGTAGTTGCTAACAATGGACGATGATGTATTGATAATTTGTGCACATCATGTGTACTTTTGCAAATTGTTGTTATACCGCCACGGTATGAGAAGGCATCTACTACTGTAAGGGTAGAAATGATAAGAAATACTGCAACAATGGCAGCAAAGTTGTGGTGATTAAATCGTTGATGAGGCATATAAGATGAAGTATACAAGTAAATAAGAGTAGGAGAGATTTCTTGTCGTAGAGGCCACCGCTCCGCGTCGATGACTGCAATATCTAACGTATAACACTGTTATTATTATTATCCTATTGACGAAGAGTCTATATCATTATTGTTATATTGACAGACTTTTAGAGAGAAGAAGAAGGACTCAGTCACCATTGTTAAAAGTGAAAAAGTGATGATTTGCTTACAAGTGGAATACTTTTCTCTTCCTAACCACCTTGGCCAATGCCATCAAGCCAACCTCCTCACACTATATACTCACTTCTCTTTCTCACATTAGATGATCTCTTAGGGATTTAGTAATCATATCACAGGCATTTTTGTGTTTAAAGAGCCTCCTGGGGGAAATTGTACGAAAAAATTGTAGCCTGTGGCCATCCCCAATCTATGGTTACGCCTTTTTGAGCTTTATGTACTTGATATTTGTATGTGCAGCATGCTAAACAGGAAATGAGAGTGAGGTTGATAAATTAGAGAGAAAGAAGAGGGTCACATCCGAATGAAATCTGTCATAATTTGGGAAGGAACCAAGTCCTTGTTTGTGGTATCTTTCTCTTGGCTTTCTCCCTCCTCCATCCTTCCTCCTTCATGGTGGTATGATGCCATCACTCTGTTGCTAATATATTGTTTATTTACTATATTGTAAATTCATATAAAAGGATATCAACAGGTCTCCCCATCATAGTTCTACAGCAACTTTTGAGCTCAGACGAGGAAAAAATCTTGATTTTCTGATGCGCCAACTCTCTCAGACAAGTTTGGCCAAATGGGGGTAAAACAGCATGCAGGTGCTACAATAGTAGATGTTTGACATTGTATGGGTGTATAGCAAGGCAATGAACACTCTCTGCATGATTGCAGGGCCCTCCATCATACTTTTACAGCCCCATGTTGGCAGGCTTCATGCCTCAGATCTGGGAAAAATTCGATTTTCTGCCAACTCTCAGACAAGTTTGGCCATCAAGTGGGTGTATAACATCATGCAGGTGCTACAATAGTAGATGTTTGGCATTGTATGGGTGTATGTGATGAACACTCCCAGCATGATTGTAAGGCCCCTCCATCAC
>Ga0214480_100415_pt1 | contig 21780 bp, 13 predicted proteins | sample M1_20Mar14CPVII9_3_FD_165042 | JGI IMG/M metagenome (GOLD analysis project Ga0214480, IMG submission 165042) | Marine eukaryotic communities from Monterey Bay, California, United States - M1_20Mar14CPVII9sort6BwellE17 | ecosystem: Environmental > Aquatic > Marine > Unclassified | place: USA... | reverse complement strand
CGTATATGGATAACATGGGTATTGAAGGTAGTTTATGTTTCTTCACTCAGGGTAATACTCCCGAGGATGTTGCCGATGGTGATGTTGGTATACCCGGTATTGGCGGTGGTACACGACGAAGATTGCGCAGTAGTAGTATTAATAGTGATACCGACAATACCGTGTTTGGACGCAAAGTTGATGATAACAAGGAAGAAGAAACAACAAAAAATACTAATGATGTTGTGGTGCACCATAATACACAGCAGCAGCTCGATAGGACAAAGATTTTAACATTACTCGAACAGGCTAAAGATTCCTTCTCATCACATTACGACCATGCCGCTGCAAAAACGCAGCAACAACAACAACAAGATCGACATATTCAAGCACTCGATACACAAGTCACATCAGTAACATCTGTCACCTTCCTTGAATTTGACGCTGATTTCAATGATATCATTAATCAAAACTCGGAATATTTTGAAACATCATTATCCAATGGTGAGGATATTACATACCCATCTATTTCGGCCCAACTTGATGTTGATAAATCACTTGATGAACAATCAGACTTAGTACCCGGTGGTGTCATGGTTGTGTTGTTTGGACCGAATAGGGAAGGTATTGTGGTTCAAAACACAGTCGTTTGGGGATATGAGCTAGATAATTGTTCAGGTGTACCAGTTAATACTGGTGATGTTATTGGTTGGACGAAATTGCAACAGTATAAATCACCACGTGCCGAGTTTTGTGAGGGAGTGACTAATTATCCAACAGTTGTGCCCAGTTCATCTCCTACATCGGTATCACCCACTGAAAGTCCAATTGCGACAGAAGAACCAACTACTGGTTTTGTGAAAGCTGCTGTGACCGATAGTCCAACACCTGCTCCTGTCACGCCTTCTTCAACGTCGGCACCGATTATTCCCATTGTTGCATATGTAGCAGCTGCCAAGTCTGGCAAGTCAAAGACAGGCAAATCATCATCAGGATGTGGAGGAAAATCAGGCAAGTCCAAGTCATCGAAGAATGGTGTTGATTGTATGTCAATGGGGCATATTATTGATCAACCGTATCGTAAGTTTACAACTCTATAGTATGCTATGTGAATGGATAGTTCGTTGATCTATGTATTGCTCACAACTCTACACACATCTTACTTTTATATAACAGTCATGTTCAGTAAGGGCTCGAAAATGTTTAGCAAGTCCACTACTGGACAATTGCAAGTACCCAGACCAGACGGCAAGGCAACCAAGTTGTTTAAACACACATCAAAGTCATCCAAGATTGGTTCCACTGTCGTCCATCGTCCTAAAGGTCTAACAACGTCTTCTGGCAAGTCTGGCAAATCATCTGGTGGTAGTACTACTCATTTGGCAGAGGAAGCCTACCTTGGTTATGATACTGGCAGTAGTATGAGTATGATGATTACAGCAACAGAAGTCGAGAGTACCGATTCTCCAATCAGTTCCTCTCCAACTTTACCTCCGATTGAACCTCCAACTTTGCCACCAGTTACACCGCCAGTTGTACCAGATGTAGTAGCAACGCCGTTCCCCACTGCTACTAACCCGGGAGCTAGCGATGAGGATGAAACAACAACAACTGCAGAGAGGCCACCTCTTGATGAAGTACAGGATCGTCCTCCACTTGTTGATGCACTTGCGAACTTCACCGGAAGACCTCCTTTGCCAGACGAGAATGCTCGTGAGGATGTCATTACAACATCAGCAATTAAAGAACCAACAGATCCAGTAAGTTCTCATAAGTCTTGTGTGTGATGCTGGCTACAATCACTCACGCATCCTTTTCTTCTTTTTTCGACTAGCCGACTGAATGGTATCCAACTTATAGTCCTGTGGCAACTGGAGAGGAGAGAAATACAGAGCCAGAGCCTGCTGTGTCCTCCTACATGGCGGCGATGAATGCTATGATGGGAGGAGGAGGAGGAGGAGGAGGAACTGATGACGAAGAAGTATAGTGAATTATGTGTTGAGCAACGAAGTCGTGGAATTTCCATCTTCTTCATCTCCCTTCATAGTATGTGTTGTTTGTTTGAACCTTCATTAGTTAATGTAACATTAGAGACGCAAAGCTTAAACTTACTTCAGATGTATTGCACCGGCATTATTCCTTAGCATGTTGTAGATGCCTTAAGATAGATACGAGACTGAGTAAGTTCACATCAGAGGTTAGATCTAGTCAGAGTCAAAGTAGTTGGGGGTTCTTAATATTACAATCTATATGAAGTAGTTGTACAAAATTGATGATGATAATCTTTTGATCGAAGTATTATTGACATTAAAATCAAATCATCTACTCTTCAGCATCATCATCGTCACCAGCAGTAATCTGGTAGTACTTCAATTCATATGAGTTCTTGGAGGAGGCAATCACACGTAAGTAATCACGTAACTGTTGCTTCTTCAAATATCTCTTGGAGAGGTACTTCAACTGACGCTTACTGAATCCAAGAGACTCTGGACTTGCAACAGTAATCTTGGTACGATCACGGGTAATCACAACTCCACATTGGGCGAGGTTGCCAGTCTTTCCCTTATCTCCAACCTTGATACGATCATTGAGGTACTTCTCAAAGGAGGAGATGTCAAGAACCTTATCATCAACAGGTGCAGCACAGTCAATGACGAACTTGACAGTAGACTTCTTTGATCCCTTTCCCTTAGCCTGTAAGGTAGTAGTAGTGGAGGATATAAAATTCATTGCAATAAAGTTAGTATCATAATATAATGTGCACACTTTTCAGCCACATTATTTCAGGCCTCCAACCCCTAAACCGCATCCACTTCTTTTAGCGTAGAACCACCTATTTGATTGTTGCGAATAACACGCTGATCATATCACAGTCAATATGATAACAGGTGTAATTGGCGGCCAATCCTATTCGGTTTCCCGCAAGGAATAATACAACTAGGTTGTACAAGCTTATCTCCCATCATACTCCTTTTTACAGAGAAGATAGGGACAGCCTTTCCTTAAGCGTATGCGATAGGGGCGGATCCTTATTGATAAAGAGATCTCTTACCATTTTGCCGATGTTTGTGTTGTATTTATTGAGAGTTGGTACTGGTTGGTTAAAAAAAAATTATGATAGTGACTTTGGACTTTGGGGGAGGTGTCTGTAAATTGAGATGGTGTCCTAAGTAAGCGGTAAAAAAGATTACGCCAAGAGATGGGCTGATGAATGAGAACACACTTACGATACCTTTATGCCTCTTGAGACAGCATAGCCTAGTATTACATGTTCTGGAACGAACACATTATACTAATGTTAGTTAATACCAGAGTCATTAAATAATAGTGAGCACATCTTATGTATAAAAGAATATTATCATCACTCATCAAGGTGAAAACTCAAAGGACGAGTCAGCTTTTGATGAATCTAATGATAAGTTTCTTCCACTTCTCAATGACCTTCTGGTTGCAGGTGTTGTAGTATTAGTAGATGATGCGGCGGCTTTCCCCTTCTTCTTCCGTTCTCCAGCCTTTTGATCCATACGTGATCGTATATCTCTGAGCAGACTTTTACCCTGCTCCTTTTCTGGACCAGGATAATCCTCCAATCTCGTAGCACACATAACGGCTTGGTCATATTCAAGATTATCCCGATAGTAATAGGCAAGGTATAGAAGTGCCTCCGCTTCTGGTTCATCAACACGAACGTTGGTCACAACAGCCTCAAATGCTTCTGGAGATGTGTCTGCACTAGCACCAGTGAAGGATCCTGGCAACTGAGATTGATATCTCAACTCTAAATGACGGAGGTAACACTTGGCAGCCTTTTCCTCATCACCGTCCTCGCGGTATAACTCGGCTAGTTTCCTCGTGGCAATACCTTCGCCATCACCTAACGATACTGCACGTTCATAACTCTTCTCGGCATCCGTTCGACGATCAAGTCCAAGGAGACACCCTCCAATGGCACACCACATACGTGCATCATGAGGATGTAACGCCGCCGCCTTTCGAAAGTAGAACAATGCATGTAGTAACATATTCATAATCTCATAAGTCTGACCAAGTCCATACCAAGCTCGATATTCACGATCACTAATATCCACTGCACGTCGATATGCCTCTATTGCAGCAGCTGTATTCTTCATTTCAATGTATTCATGTCCTAGTAATGTCCATGCACTTAGATATGACCGATCTAACTTGAGTGCTCGTTGGAAGTATTGTACAGCCTTTTCATGTCGGCCTTTACTCGAGTAGTAATTGCCCACGATAATGCATGTTTCTGGACGATACTTATCTACCGTGACAGATCTATGTGCAAGATGTGATAATGCCACTTTTTGATCCTTGACATACAAGACGTTGGAAAAGGCATCCATATGATCTAACCGATATGGCTCACGCTCTGATAGTGCAAGGAAGTGTTCATGTGCTGAGTCGTAGTCCCGAACATCATAATATGCCATTGCCAGTTGAGATTGAAGGTAGGCACTCTGAACAAAAAATCCTGAACTCGTTTCAGCCATATCATTTTCGTCTTCATCTACTAATTCATTGCCGTTGGCCAACTTTTCAATAATAGAGATGGCATTCTCATTTGCCTTATTTTCAATGAAGACATGTACACAGAAGAAGTGATACATCCAGTGATCTGCAATGGGAAGTAATAACTCCTCAACCTCTGAATCAATTGTTGGGTCATCGACGCATAATTCACCAAGATCAAGCCATGCCGACCAATTGAAGGGATATGCTAGTATTGATTGGACTAATATACGATGTGCCATGTCCCCTCCTTCTTTATCTCCAATACTATTGTTGTTTGTTTGCTTATTTTCATCATCAGACTCTCCAATTGTTGGCGAACCACTCTTGGTTCCTCTCAACCCTTTCAAAACAACCCCATACACATACAAACCAAACGCATCCAACTTCCCCAACGAATTAGCACGTCGTAACTCCGCCTCCAATCTTGGCAAGTTGGTATTATGCAATGTCGTGCGTTCTAACGGATCACGTAACTCCGTAACCTGTTCCTCCTTACGACGTTCACCTTCTAAGTATAAAGCAAAGACACGTAAATATATCCCAATGGAAGTTAAATTATCTCGTGGTGGATTAATCTGACCAAGTGACCCGTCAGATGATGGTGACGTGGATGTATTATTCGTTGATGAGGCGGACATACTTAGGATATGTGCCGCACGGCTATATTCACCTAAATCGAATAAAGATGTTGCATATAATTCTATATCGTTTGGTTGACATTTCTCCTCTGCTAGTAATGGTAGTGGTACTGCTGATGAAGCTTGACTATCCATTGACTTATTCATACCGCTGCTATTGTTGTCATTATTATTTGTAGTAGTATTAGTATTAACTGCCAATCCCAAGAGCTGTTCAGATGCCCATCTACTAGCAAGTTTGAGTCCTCTCCGGTTACACTCCTTTGTTGCACGTCGTAATTGTTGACGTGCCTGTTCTAAATTCCAATTGTTACAATTATTCCAACTAATAGATTGTTGTTGCTGGTATGGTGGTGGCGGCGGTTTACTGTCATTTCCTGTGTTGTTACCATTATTGTTGTTGCTAGTCATTGGCTTGGGTTTCATATCCCCGTTCAAATTACTCTTGTTTGTCATAGGCGTATCAATACCAGACATTGACATTGAATCTTCTCCTGACATTAATGGTGAAAAGTTTGGCGGCGCTCCTGTTGCTGTATTACTCTTTCGACCTCGTGCAAATGAGGTACCACCCAGACCGGTGTTGCTTGGAGTATTAGAGCTCATGTTGTGTGCTATTGAACTTTCATCAAGCGACATGTTTGTGCTCGAATCATTGCCCAGACTTTTATCATCATCGTGGCTTCTATTGCCATTAATTCCGCTTGCCATATTGATACCTAAATCTTCCTATACTAATAACGATACAACCAGCAACTCAAATCAAATAATCAAATGTTATATTATGAGAGTGTAAAGAGAAATATTATTACACGTGGAATGTTTTATTCTCTCCTACTAACTATGTTGTGAGCTATCGTACTCAGAGCTCAAATTGGACCATTGAACCATCTCCCCATTACGTACCGATATAAATAAGGTTACATAAGCAGGTAAAAACGTTATCATAGTGGCAGATAAGTGTGGGATAGTCGTCGGCGGTGCAGGGATATCAATTTATACCTTCTCTCTTAAGCTTTGGCATTTTTTTTACTAACCACCACAACATTATCTCTTCTGATCTATATCTATCTAGTTTGTAATATATCTAAAATAATAAGCAAAGATGGCAATGCCAGGAGGTATGAGACCGGGGATTATCCTCTTGAGAGAAGGAACTGATACTTCTCAGGTAAGTGTTTGTATGATTACTTGATTCTTGAGATCATTGCAGCAAATATTTCTCAACACATCCTAATCCATACCAATCTATACGTTACATAATAAACAGGGAAAAGCACAATTAATTAGTAATATAAATGCATGTCAGGCAATAGCCGATGCAGTACGTACGACATTAGGTCCGCGGGGGATGGACAAGCTTGTAGCCGATGGACGACGTGTTACTATTAGCAATGACGGCGCTACAATTATGAGACTGTTGGAAATTGAACACCCCGCTGCCAAGACTCTTGTGGATATTAGTATGAGTCAGGTAAGATTTTGTATTACTTGAGTTGCTTTGAGAGTATTTTTTGTTTATCTTCTTCTAAACATACCATTCCTTGCCACACAACAAACAACACACCACAAACACCTACAAACACACCAATAGGATGCAGAGGTTGGAGATGGAACAACATCTGTTGTACTTCTAGCAGTTGAAATACTAAAGCAGATGAAACCATTTGTAGAAGAAGGTGTACATCCACAGATTATTATCCGTAATATCAGATCAGCTGCATCAATTGCTGTTAAGAGAGTCAATGACTTATCAGTTTCATTTGACATATCTACACCCGAGGGTGAGGAAATGTTATTAAAGACTGCATCAACTGCACTGAATTCAAAGTTAATTGCTACACATCAGGATTTGTTCGCACCCATGATTGTTGATGCTGTCAAGTCATTGTCAATGGATGAGGATGGATTAGATGATTTACGTGGTATGATTGGGATTAAGAAAATCCCTGGTGGAGATGTTCGGCAATCATTCCTCGTCAAGGGTGTTGCCTTCAAGAAGACTTTTTCATATGCAGGATTTGAACAAATGACAAAGAAGTTTAGCAATCCAAAGATATTATTGTTGAATGTTGAGTTAGAATTGAAGAACGAGAAGGAGAATGCCGAAGTTCGCATTGAGGATCCGGAGCAGTACCAGAGTATCGTTGATGCCGAGTGGCAAGTGATTTATGACAAGTTAGATTCCTGTGTATCCTGTGGGGCGAACATTGTATTGTCCAAACTGCCTGTTGGAGACTTGGCCACGCAATACTTTGCCGATCGAGGACTCTTCTGTGCAGGACGTGTCGAAGATGGAGATTTGAAACGAGTTGCCAAGGCCACCGGTGCCACCATCCAAACTAGTACCAATGGTATATTCGAGGGAGTACTGGGAACGTGTGCTGACTTTGAGGAGAAACAAGTTGGCGACGAAAGATTCAATCTATTCACTGGCTGTCCTAATAGCTTGACATCTACAATGGTCCTTCGTGGAGGATCAGAACAATTTATTGCAGAAAGTGAGCGTAGTATCCACGATGCACTCATGGTTGTGAAGAGATCGTTGAAATCACGGTCAGTTGTTGCCGGAGGAGGAGCTGTCGAGTTGGAAGTTGCCAAGCATTTACGAGAACACGCCCTTAATATCGAGGGTAAGGGACAACTCATTGTTAATGCATTCGCCAAAGCGCTTGAGATTGTGCCGCGTCAACTATGCGACAATGCAGGCTTTGATTCAAATGATATCCTGTCAGCATTACGTCGCAAACACACACAGGACGAGGACGGGAAGTGGTTTGGTGTTGATATTGAAAGGGGGGACATCTTCGACACCTTTGAAGCCGGTATTTGGGAGCCTAGCGATAACAAGTCAAACTCTCTCGCATCTGCAGCGGAGGCAGCTGGTGTTATCCTCTCAATTGATGAAACTGTCATCAACCCCAGGTCTCAAGGACCACCTGATGGAATGATGCCTCAGAACGGTGCAAAGCCGATGTCAAACATGATGGGCAACGCAATGGACGCTGTGAATGCTCAGAAGGGAGGAAGTAGATCAGGAAACCTAGGTAATGGAGTAAGCTATATGAAGGGAAGGGGAGGAGGCTAATTGCATATTCAGATAGTATCACGAGAGACTTGTGTTGTGCCGAGTCGGTGCTGCTGATGACGACTAGAATGATAACAACATAGGAACACTTTAGATACTACTACACGCATTTTCGTACGAGTTTGAAGCTAATTTTAAGATATTGCCTCAATACACACACCCCGTCAAAGTCTCATAAAAAGAGACATGATTCTAGAGAGCTAAGATATAAACACACTTGAGTCCTACTGTTTTACTCTTTCTCATTTCCAAGTCAAGGCAATCAAATCCTTAATAACCACACAGCAATCCTACTTAAGTTGAACAGCTCGTTCCCAATCCTCCATCTGCTGTTGGGGTTGTGGCTCTGGAGGGGTTGGTCCACCTAACAGACTGATTGAACCCAGTGCAGTGAGAAGTCCTTCCGTACCCTTCCCTGCCGCACCAATAGATGAAAATAAGTTATCAACCATGATGCTATCATCACTAACTCCGGGGTTAGTCGACTGCGAAGGGGCAGGGGCTGAAGGTGGACGATTCTGTTGCATTTGTTGAAATGGATTCTCAGACAAAAGTGAACGAGAAGAAGGAGCCTGACCTTGGTATCCAGACAGTTGGTTAAGATCGGGAGTTAGTTGTTGATTCTGACTCCACCCTCCTCCTCCAATACTGTTCCCATTAGAAGGTTGATCCCAACCACCATTCATGGTACGATTTGAATTGCCAGTTGAACTTCCCATGAAATCATTCATTCTACTTCCAGGTGCCTGCTGTGTTTGCTGCATCTGCGCCTGAGGTGCAGCGTCATGACTCTGAGGAGAAAAGTGAAGGTGTTGCTCGGTTGGTAGAGTATAAGTCGATGGCCGTCTATTCCCCCCATGTGGCGGTGGAGAGTGATGATTAAAAGGAGCATTCGAATTATACTGTTGATCCCTTGGGCTGCTATTAAGTTGTTGACCTTGACTTCCTGAAAATGGTGGGAGAGAGAATTGGTTTCGCTGTACCTGCTGATTTTGCTGATGTCCGCCCCAATCTTGCTGCTGATGACCGCGAGGACTGGCTGCTGGCGGAGGACGTTGATCATTAGGCAAAAACTCAGATATCCTAGCTTGTGCCGACTCGGGAAATAACCCCATGGTTCCAGGGCTTTGCTGTTGTTGCTGCTGTTGCTGGTATTGGGCATAGCCGGGTGGGAAATTCTATAAGAGAGGAACGAAGAGACAGAAGATAATTAGACAATGAAATGATAATATCATTTGAATGTACAATCCACAAGTAAATGTGATATACTGTATCTTACCATTGATCCTGGGGAGTCATGAGATACATCTCTGCGTAGGCCAGGCATCGGCATGGGAGATTGATTGGTTGCCATATGTTGGTCTGGGAAACGTTGGTTAGCAATGTTATCCATAGCCTGTTGTTGCTGTGCTTCCTGATTCAATTGGGCATGAGGATATTTAAGTACATCACGCACCATCTGTTCAGCTCGTTGCACATTCTCAACTTGTCCGGAAATAATAATCTTTGGTGGATCCACGGTTTGATCTATGTCAAGATTGGCTCCACTCTCAGTTTGAATGTTCTTAACAGTCCACCCCCTACGACCAATTAACAATGCTACAAATCGAGGATCACAGCCCAAGACAGTAGTAATTATACCAGTTAATGGTTTGGGTGCCTCCGCGACGGCTGGAGGAGGGGATGAAATAGGTGGTCCTGCAACATTGGCTTCTACCATGGGTAGTAATGCCCAGCTTTGTTGAGGAGGAGCAGCAGTAGGAGGCAATTGTTGTTGCTTTGGTGGACTGCCAGGATTTGTAACCGTTGGTGTAGACAATGAAGCGCCAGCTGCTGCGGCAAATGACGTCATTGGTTCAACTTTCTTCTTTGCTGCCACTGGCGTATTCTGTGCAACAGTTGATGCAGGAACCGCCGCCGGGATAGTTGTCAATGAAGCAACAGATAAGTTTTGGGGAGCATCGGAGGAAAGGATGGCATCACCAGGGTCTGCCCCCGCCGTTACTGAAATAGGGGCTTCCAATACCATTTCTTTGATCCTTTGAACGGCCTGTTGAACAGATGTACGTCTACCACTGACATAAACTACCCGTGCTTGAGTTTCTTCCATTGATTCTTGATCAATCCATATTTTTGCACCACTCTCCTCCATCATATCTTTAATTCGAGATCCGCCCTTACCAATTACCCACCCCACAACTTTGGGGGACATTTGCATAACACACTCGGCAACACCCTTCTTACTAGAGGTTGAATCGAGATTAGTTCTAGATACAATTACCAGTAATGGTGGAGGGGCAGTAGATACAGGTTGTGGATTAGGATCGAGAGCCGCCCTAGCCTTGGCCTCCGCCGCAGCCGCCTGAGCACGTTCTTTCAGAGAAACAGTTTGCTTCTTCTTCTTCTCCTTTTTGGGCTTCTTAGTTGTCGTCTCCGAGCGAGGCTTAGTATGAGTTTGGACCGTTACCATTGTCTCCGGTTCCTGTGGGGGATCAGCGGCTGGCTTCTTATTTTCCCTAATCTTTTTAAGTGCCTTCTTAGCCGTTTTACGTGCTGGACCTAGACCAGGAACACCCTTCAAGTTGGCTAAAAATGTCTCTAGACCCTCTTCATCATCATTAGATAACAAGACGGCTAATTCAGCATCAAAATCAACAGTAGCAGTAACAGTTGTTTCCACCTTTGAGTCATCAGACTTTGTAGGTTCTGGTTGTTTGGGTTCAGGAGGAGGAGGAGGAGGAGGAACAACTTCCTTCTCTTCACTAACTTCTTCCTTCTTATCCTTTTTGGAAGGTCCACTACTACTCTTAGCACCAGCAACTAATTGTGCAAAGTCCATCTCTTCATCTGATGAGTCCTCATCTGCCGCCACAAGGGAGTCTTTTGAACCCTTTTTACCACCCTTTTTCTTCTGCGATACGGAGGTAGAATCATCCATATCCTCTGCCGACTTTTTAACATTATCAGCAGTGGCGGTGGGATTTTGTTCCGATAATTCAGCATCCTCCTCAACGATGGCATCCTTCTTTCCCTTTTTCTTTTTCTTCTTCTTCTTCTTTTTACTACCACCAGTGATCTTCTCCGCCTCATCTAATTCAGCCAATAAAGCCGCTGCCGCCGCCTCAGCCTCAGATTCCGCAGCTGCTGCCGCCGCTTGCATCTCTTCTTGTGTTTTACGGAAGTAACGTTCCGCGGCTGCATTCGATGCACGGTTAGTTGCTCGATTATTCCGTGCTCCCCCAGAATTGGGCATGTGATGACCATCAGATGATGCACGTTTCCCCCTCCTACGTCCATCTCCATCCACACCATCCGAGTTGGCCATGGAATTAGATGCAGATTGTAACACGGCTGCTACCTCACTTGCCATTGACTGATCAAAGTTGGTAAACGTATCTTTTCCACCACCACCACCCGAGTCTGAATTTCCATCAGTGAGTGAACGCAATGCAGAGGAATACTTTCCACCCATTGCAGAACTATCTCCCCCTTTAATGGCACCACCCTTCCCTCCAGGTCCCATGGATGCACCCGATTGTTTAAACGCTTTGTAGATGGATTTCAAACGTAAATGAACTAACTGCTCCACACGCTTGGATGGTCGATGTCCACAGCGAACACACGGGTCCTTTGTCCCAGAGGCTAGACAAACGAGGCAGTATGACATTCGGCATGTATCACATTCCACGGCAAATTTAGCATCTCGGGCGCACAGAACAATTCCACAACTGTTGTTAATTATTTTGTGTTTCAGGTTCAATAAATTTGACACGTATATTCATATTAAATAAATCAGAAATAATGAGATATGTATTGCAACAAAATTAAACAAATTTATAAACACCCCCAAAATATCAAGACACTTACCGTCCACAAGCGGTGGCACAATCCTCACACAATCCGCATCCACAGAATTTGCAACTCATGAGTGTAGAACACGTATTACAAACTACCTCACTGCAATCCTCACACTGATCCATTTCGTCGCAACCCCGGCAATAAAATGCATCACATCTATCACAGACCCTAATTTCGTGATTAGCCTGAAATTCGTGGCACCAATGACATCCTATATTTAATAATAAATATCAAGTATATATTGAGAGGGTACGGGTTGTGATGTTAGAAGAATATCATTTATTTTAACACAGACATAATCAAAGAAAATAAATGCACACATGATGTGCACAAAAACTACATAAACTATTAATATTAAAATAAAACAACAAATAATTTACTTACCGTCACAAATAAATGATCTACAATCATCACACGATACCTGCACACGTGTGGCAGCTGAGGGTGTTGTACCCGTAGATGAAACCATTGCTGTTGAGGTGGAAGGGCAAGGTTGACTATTTGAATATGATGTGCTACCGCCACGGGATTTCGAGCGAGGTGGCGGTGGGGCGTTGCAATGAAGGCAATTGCCCACGACGGTGTCCTCGTCGTCATCGCTCATACTATGCTGTTATATTTCTGAATTAATGACACTAATAAATTGGGTGTACTAGTTTGTTGGAGCTGAGCCTTAGATAGTGAAAAATTTGCTGAAACTGGTTTTGGCGATAAACGAGCGGTATCCATGTGAGCAAACTAAAAGTGAAGCTTGCAGAGGAAAGGTGACTGAAGTGGTGAAGAAGAAAGAAGGTAATCAATAATATAATAATGTTAGAAAACGGAGCGGTACCTAGTGAGTCAAAGTGAAGCAAGGAGTGAGAGTGTGATAAAAGGTAGAAGAGTAATCAATAATAATGTTAGACTGTTTTCATTTTATTGCTATTGGCCTCTATTCTTCATAGGATCTTTAAATCTATAAGCAATCTTCGAGTAGTCTATCCCCATACCATCAGGTCGGAGTACTTTAGTGAATTGGTTGTGCATCTTTCCACTCTCAACGAATCGACAAAGATGATGCTCTGTTGTTTTCTTCACTACATCAATACCAAAGGTTTCATAGAATAGTTCTGGGGTACGCACACCACCTAAGCCATACTTGTTTTCTTCATCGTGGTTCCAATCGTCAGGCGAAACTTCTGGATTCATATGAACAACTCCAAGCAATCTTTTCATAGCCCCGACACCTGCACCAGAGTATTGATTGCTGTTCTCCCAGTAATGAGGAACTTTATTTCGAGCCTTCTTATTCTTGCCTTCTGCATAATGATGAAAGCATACCGATCGTTCTGGAGCATAAAAATCATAACCAATTGTAAAGCCTCTAATTCCAATAGACATTTCTTCACCCTGGAATATCATCACTTGATAGAAGTCGTACGGTACATTGACAACAAAGTGCCCTCGAGAGAATGAGTATCCCGCCGCCCAATATGGTTGTAGCTGTGGAGATCCACTAATAGTCGGTTGCGCCTCAGGTTGACTACCATGTCTTAAATACTTGTTGTTTTGACCTTGCTCATAGTCTGTGTTGCACATGATTGGTCGAGTGTTCCTCAAGCTGTTCCCGTTTTTATCTATACTACCAACAATGTCCGTCAAATACGTAGACAATACAGCCATTTCATTGTTTGTAGATTCTTGTTGAGATATAATATCAACGTCCCAGCCTTTAGTAAATGTCACACTTTTTAAGGAGCATATTGAGTATGAGTTCATGTACATCACACGGACAAAGAAACAGTGTTTCCTACTTACTGCGCATCACTTTGCATATAATAATACTCTCCTCTATAAAGTCTGTGACCTATATGACGAGCGAATACTGGCCCAATTGATAGCGATGCTTCGACTTGGAATACATCTAATTGACTTTTATACTTGCAAATTGGCTGTTCAGGGTCATCCTTACATGGTTGATGGGGAGCGTCGCAGGGACCATCCTCGCCTTCGACAATTTGATCCACAACGCCTACACGAACTCTCTCAGGGTGTTGTGCTCTTGAGAAGATGCTTGTAACTGTATCTCTACACTGCCAATCCCTATAAGAAGCAATTGCAACATATATTGTTCGTTCATTCAATGGACATTCATCTCCTCTAGCATAATTACCATTTTTATTAGGATGGATACAACTTCCAATCTTCATTGCCAATTCTCGTGGCATTAATGTCATTTGATGGACAGATACTGGATTGTCTATCCAGAATCTAGGGACCATCATGAGTACTATGTTGCAATTAAAACGCATAAAACATAAAGTTAAGACATGTGATATGGGCAAAAAATATCTGAATGCAACATTTGAACAATACACACCATCTGGATGACCCTTTGCTTTATGACCTGGATGTATAACCTCTTCTAAATTCCCATCCTCATCTCTAATTGATATTGGCCACTGCGCAGCTGGGACTGGGTCATTATTATCATCTTCCTCATCATCACCACTGTTTTCATCATCTGTTGCAACATCTGATATACCATGTACTGACAAATTAATGTTACCACCCTGCAGTCTAGTAGTACCACTGCCAGATCTAAGTAATTTCCTCAACCATGTTCGTCGACGATGAGTTGCCTCGGGAAGATGCCAAACTGTCTCGATTAAACCAAATGTATAAAGACACAATACAACGGCTATCAAAGACAGCCCTATTCGGTTGTTATTGCCACTATCCATAGAATCATTAATTTGAGAGTTGAAACTTCTAAGACAATATCAATAATGATTCGAATCAATACCTGTCAACTCTTGATATCAACCTACCTACCAACTACACTCATTCATCCAGATTCATCCACTCTCAACTACTACATATCTCTTTCGGTACGTCACGGGCAGCCACCAAGAAAATTTACCGTCACTAACGAACCAATAGAATAAGCTATGGGTAAATAAAACCACTACGCTGTTGTTACTGAGTATTATACATCCACGACTTTTAAGACATGGATAAGAAATCAAGAGAGAAGGCTAGACATTTTTCTTGAGGTATGTATGGGGCAGGTTCAAAGTTCAAGTAATCAGTTCCTTACATAATTTACTGACAGATATATACCAGTGGTACCACAATACAAGCGAAGCTTAGTAACTTTTCTTCTCTATTGTCTTGGCTGTTACTCGTGTGGTTACTATTCTCTTTTCTGATAGGTAGATGCTTACCCGCTACAATTCAACGTTCCTTTCTCTGTATCTTCTCTGTCTTTCTTTGTAGCAACTCAGGATATCATCATCATACACACACATAGCGTTATTCTGTCACTCATTCATGACTCTCTTCAAGTAAATTTGATTGTGCATCTGAAATTTAGAATATCGTCACACCGCCAATCGTAATGGATGGGTCAATATCTGGCATCGATGGTAAGTTTGGCAATGTCGGCAACTCTGGAGTCGATACCTTTGGAAGATCTGGGACATCTGGAAGTGCTTGATTAATAGCCGTACCTACACTACCCGCTGCTTCTTGAATAGGATTCACAATACTTGTATCAACAGCCTGTTGAACTGGACTAACAATACTAGTATCGACAGCTTGTCCAACTGTATCGAGCAAGGGAGCAGTCGAAGATATTACTGCATCAGCGGCGCTTTGCGATGTACTTGTGGCAAGTTCAGTGGCACTTTGAACAATCTCCGAATGGGAAGCGCTATATGCAGCATCTTTTACGATTGGTGTTGCAGCAACCACACCATCTGCAACTCCCTTACCAACAACTGGTAAGATAAACTTAAGCATACCAAAAATAGCTGTACCGATTGCAACAGTTATATTGATCAATATACCAAACAAGTTGGATATTTCCCTTGCTAACTCAGTTGCAATAACTCCTCCGACATTTCCAACGAGAGACAGGCTAAGTGATGCGATTAGCAATATGATAACAATAACACCAATATTTGAAATGATAGTATCACTGTTGAAATTGAGCTGATTACTAACGTCTTCTTCTTCAACATTACTGCTGCTCTTGATATCTTTACTAAGACTAATGGTAGCGCTTGGTTCTCTAATAACTTTCTCTTCGCTCTTATCAGATTCAGGAGATGAAAAGGATATAAAGATCTTACTATTGTTTCTTCTTGCAAAGGACAATTTCTTACTTGCAGATATCATCGGTGTAGTTTGCAATGTGAAAGAAGAAGTTACGATTATTAACAGAGAACATAACACCACTCTTCCACCAATACTGTAAAGTCCTACAAAACGCCTATTATTAATATCATACAACATCCTATTGATACAACACACCTTATCTCACATTACATTATGTCTTTGCAAGTTGCAGCCTGTGTCTAAGGGGGACTTTTATGGCTCAAGCGGGCACATAGAGAACCCGTACTAGATGTTATCCCCTGTTATCCTCTCTAGAGAGAGTAGCCATAGCATGGACTTGATATCGAGGAATGAGCATATAAACGACCCAGTGCCGACGGATTTGCAATGAATTCATCTGTACTTTCGTCTGTGTTGACGCAACATGGCGTTATTGCAAGTACTTCACAAGATGTGAACAACAACAGCACTCAAAAACCATCAACAAATATTAGAGCTTTGGAGGTACATCCATCACTACCACAAGTTGCCTATCTCGAAGAGGAATTAACAACTCCAACTATACCATCCCCCACAAATAAAAGGAGTAATCGAGGTTCTCCTACATCAGCTGCTGCCAACAGCAATACACAAACTGCTATCAAAAGTCAACGTCTTATAATTCAACAATACAACCGACATAATGGTTCATCTGTATCCAACTACAACAATAATACAGGAGGCAACAATATACTAGCCTCAATATCATTAAATAAATTACCATCCTATATTAATCAATATCGTCAACACAAATCTAAAAGTTATAAAATATCAAATTCAAACTTTACATTATCATCACTTGGTAAGTTACAATCGATAACATTTTTAGATAGAAATGCTTTGTTTTGGCATACACGACGTCAATATGGATCACTTTCCAACTTGAAGGAAAGTAGTAGTAGTGGTGGTGGGATGGAAGGTGAACAAATTGTATTACATGCCGATTCTGATTTAAACAATGTTAATGGTATCATGGGACAAGGTTTATGCTTAGGATTACACTTTGATAATGTATTGGTTGTATTGCAATTCAATACTACAAATATAGCTGCAGAACAAGATGAGATTACAATCCTATGTTGTTTAGAAGGACAGCGTACATCTAGTGGTAAAGACTTGAAGGTACAATACACACCCACATCGGCATTTGTTCCAATTACCAATTCAATTGTAGTATATGGTTGTTCAGATGGTGCAATGAGATTTTACAACTTGGTACCTTCCATGCTTTACTCTGCAAAAGTTGATCAACATCAAGGTGCTGGAGTTGTCTCAGCATCACCGTCGTCACCAACTTCAACAACGTCTTCGATTGGTAGTAGTAAACAGACACGACAGTCAACAGTCAAATCAGTAAGAGGTCCAAATGGACGGAATGATCCGGTAGTTAAGATTATCAATGTTGATCCTTTATATAATGAAAGTTCGAGTTCTAAACAACCAAGTCTGATTTCAACACCTCAGGATGCAGAGACTAAATCTGATGACCAGGACGATGCAACGCTAGTCCTTCATTCTCGTTTGTTGACAGTTTGTGCATCTGGAGTGGCTTTTCTATGGGATGTACATGTTATGATTGATCGTGCTACGGGTGCCTTGCGTGATTTGAATGTACTGCCAGTGAGTTATTTGGTGTTATTATTGTCGATGTATATTTAAGATTATGCTCTTTACTAACGCTTCCTCTTCCTTATAGCCATTGGTGAGACTTGATGGACTTGGACGGTTAACAATGTCTCCTCGCGCATCACCGGCATTATCATTTCCTCAGACTCGTACATCTGGTGGATTTTGGGGTGTAGCAGAGTTGACCAAATCAAATGAAGGTGCATCAGAAGCACCGTACTCAAAAGTTACCCCTACTATTAGTTATGATCCTCATCGAAACTTATTGACTTGGTCACTACCCTCGAATGCACCATTATCATCAATTGATCACAGGGGAGAATATGATTTAAACTCCGTCGCACCCAAGTCATTACAGGCGAAAAAAGATGAGGAAGATCAAGCATTCATGAGTAAATGGGTAGCGGAAAAGAATGGAGGAGGATTTGTCAAAGTTTGGGATCTTTCCTTAGTAGATGAACTGATTGCCAGTGTTGCGAAGCCTTCACCATCGCCTCGTCCGCCACCCAAAATGCCACCGGTTGCGATTTTATCATTACCAAAGACAGTGGCATCTGCTTCATCATCACATCACAGTATAGTTACTGGTTTGTCACTCTCTCCGATTACTACGGCTTCATTATCATGTATTGGTATATCATCAGATGGGTCAAAGGTGCTCATTTATTCTGCACCTCTTCCTGCAGCTACTGATAATATTGATACACTACAAGAAGGTGGAAGTCAATCTTCATCATCACCATCATCTCCAGCCAAGAAGAGCAAACAGAAGAAGGTAAACATATCAAAGCCAAAACTATTATATGTCAATAGTACAAAGTGTCACGAGATTCCACTTGCCCGGTTGTCACTCTTTGCAAGAGCTTCTACAGTGCGCGCTTCTTCTTTGGTATCAGATATCTTAGTAGTGACCACTGATCAAGGACTTGCCATTGCCAATGTAGCTGACGGCGAAACATGGTCCACAAAGATTGATCCATTGATGAATAAAGGGAGTACCGATCTATTCACTTCTGATGCATTTGAGAACAAGGCCAGCAACCAACAACATCCCAAAATTGCTTCGGGCCCAGTTCATTCTATCATTTCAATCGGAGGTGTTGGAAATCGACCTGGTATCATCTATGTTGAGAATCATGCCGTGTACACGTCTCGACTTTCAAGCTCTTCTTCACATGATACAAAGCAAGCTTTCATTAAAAAAGTGGATCTTCACGATCCCATGATGCTCTGTCAGTTACACGAAAGAAAGATACCTTGGAAAACGACAAGAGTGACACGCATGTCAACTGTTGTTGAGTCTACCCAGTACATGAAATGTCCACCACGGCTAATGTCTTCTCCTAGTGGTAGATATCTCTGTTTATATTGGGAGAGCGAGAAACGTTATGAAATTTTGCATGCAAATAGTCTGTTGGCAAGGGAGCATACTATAGGACCAGCTTCTAGTGCACTTGAAGGCGGATCTGGACAGCTGCAGCAGCAACATGTAACGCCGTCTGTCGACTTTGGAAGTAATGTTCTATCGTTTGCTTGGGTAGGAGAGGAAGATAACTTTGCACTTTTACGAGTGGCTGAAGTGGTATTTCCACAGGACATTTCTGAAGGTCAAGATGCATTCAACGATGACTTTGAAGTCGATTCTATGCCACCAAGCAAAACTAAAGGCAAACCAAAAGTAGAGTTGTACAAACTAGCCGAGGTTGAAGTAGATGCAGTTGAATTGGCAGCCGGAGCGTCGATAGCCGCAGCAACAACGGTGAGCCTTGGGAGTTTAAGTATTCGAGGAGGCGATCGTATTATCCCCAATTCTCTCTTTGGTGGACCTTCGTTGTGTGTTGGCTGTCTATCGAAATCGGACAGGTCTGACATTAGTGATGATGTAACCTATTTCTACTCTCGAAAGAGCAGTGCCATTGAAAAGAATGACGAACGAGCCTCGGCATACACGACAATTGGCACATCTATGCCACATCCAGATCTTCTTACCTGGGAAGAGAGTGGACAGCTTTGTGCTGTATCCTACGGCTCAAGAGTTACAATATACTTGTCCAAGGAGTCTAAATTCATCTTATTGGGCTCGGTTCGAGTTCAAGTGGGAGGTGCCAACACCACACAGGCACTTGTATCAATGAAGTTTATTCATGGAGCCTTGTATTGCTCAACACAATCATCTGTTCACGTTATATTCTTGGGTGACATCAAAGAAGAGGATATTATATGCGAATTAGATTCATTTGTAATCGCTACAGACGCCGTGCCACTCTATGGAATTGATAACCCAGACATTTCATCTCCATCTCCTATCATTACATCCTTGGCACAACCACACATTTTAACATATCATTCAGGTGGACTTCTTGTTTCGACTAATTGCGGACTACGGTTGTTACCACTATCTCATCCAATGATTCGAATCGGTACACTATTAGCAGCTAACTTACTCGATCGAGCTCGAAAGTGGATTGTTTCAACACCTCATCCTGAACATGACGCTCTGGCTCAATTTCTCATTAGGAGAGGTCATGTTGATTTGGTGTTGCACGATCTCAATGGGCTATCTCTTGCAACATACATTGATTTATGCATACTATATGATCGAGTAGATGAATTAGAACATTTATTGGATTCTCATTTGGAAATAGTATCAGAGATTAGTAACTGGGATAGACAAGAGGATGATCACTCGGCTTTCTATTCTATTTGCATGTACTTACTTGGGCATGACAGGATTGCTTGTGCAAAGAAGTTACTATCACAAGCAGCGGCAAGCAATATTCCTAATCTCTTGGTTGATGCAATGAGATTGGCCACCTATATATCAGCAGTTGATGATGAAGAGGGCAAAGCCTTACTGGACAAAGTCAACATCAGAGGAGCAAACAAAGTAGCTCTAGTAAAGTAATTTGTTTATATTAAAATGCAGCTCCAAGCTACACTCATACACAATAATACTATATCAAAACCGAAACCAATCCTTCCCAGAACGGCCGAGAGGCGTCACCTCAATTTGTATGCCAAAGTTGCAAAACACTCTTTCATTCCGCTTCCGGAGATCTACAGATGCAGCATCAGCAGCTTCATAATTGTACTCATACCCTTCTCGATTGTGAGAAGAAGGTGCATCATATTCTTTTTGTAGCCACTGTTCATCAGATTCCAAAGTATAAGCATTGTAATCATAATCATAGTGATTGTCTAGGTGCAACTGACTGTGGCCAGCACTAGTTTGATCAGTGAGGAATGCGGAATGCCCAGCTTGTTCCTCTGATTGTCGCCGACCATCAAGAAGTTCATTATATTGCTGGTAACAGTTTACCTCCGGATGCTCTTCATTGCTCTTTTCATATGATTTCAACCGACTACAATCATATTCATCTGAGTCATCAAGAGCATCAAACGCTGAAGATTCTCTACTGTTGTTGAGGTCAACGCAATCTCCTTGAGCAGCAAACTCTGGCCGTTCCCACTTTCTAACATCCTCTACAATTTCATTACCATCTTCATCGTCAACACTAGGAGACAACGATGTATCATCAGATGAAGCGGTGCTTGGCAAATTATTCATTAACATGTTCACATCATTGCCCACCCCTTGTCTTTTAGTCTCATCAACCGACCTCTTCTGGTGCTTACTTCGTCTTTCAATATCAAAGTTGCGCTCACGAGCTGCACGCTTTCTCTTTTGAATAGGTTGTTTCTTGGAGTAGTCTGGTCGCTGTTGAGATTGATTAGATATCATACTCTGAGCTAGCCCACCATACCTCTTACGACGCTCAAGCTCATTCTTTCCTTGTTGCTTCCGTCTTTGTGCCTCTTGAAATGCTTTGATCAGCTGTGGAAAGATGGAATCAATGAGAGATTTACTTTCAAAGGTATTGAATTGAACCTGTGTATCATTGTCAGTTGTGAACATTG
>Ga0214480_100414_pt1 | contig 21851 bp, 20 predicted proteins | sample M1_20Mar14CPVII9_3_FD_165042 | JGI IMG/M metagenome (GOLD analysis project Ga0214480, IMG submission 165042) | Marine eukaryotic communities from Monterey Bay, California, United States - M1_20Mar14CPVII9sort6BwellE17 | ecosystem: Environmental > Aquatic > Marine > Unclassified | place: USA... | reverse complement strand
TTGTTGTTGTTGTTTGCTATTGCTATTTGCCTGTGGAGGTATGTTATCGTCTCTACACAGGACTATCGATGGATGTTCCTCGGTCGATAGTTGGTTAATTTTATTTGGTTATGCAGCGCCACCACGGCGCTGCTTGACGCTATTCTTCAATTATTAACACCATCGTGCAGCGGCGATACACGCTGCCGATGACAATAAAGATGCTTAACACTAGAGAACTAGCGCACAGACCTAGTAAGAAGTCTACGAGACTACTGTAACTTAAGGTGTGTTAACATCTTATGAGCATAGCTCGTCTACTTATTCTATGGTTGGTGTGCTGAGTCAGGACGTCTGTCCGTCGCATCACTGCTACTGTGTGTATCTACTCGACTCGGTCGAGGCAGGATCCAGTAGGATCATCACTGACACTTGAAGACAAACAAGGTTAAAAGAGATAAGAAACATTATTTGTTGTGAGCTTTTCCGCTCTATAGCCCTTCCTCTACTCGTAGCCTTGCTGTATAGGTTTGTTGTAAGCCTCTCCTCTTCTCAATAGATAGGGCAGCTGGTGAGAGAGCGCCTGTGTAATAGGATTGCTGCCGCTAGTTTATGGTCTTTATAACTGTTTTATCGCCATTTTAATCCTCCTCCGCATCAACTACTACTCCATCATCCCTTGTACAATCGTCAATCATGGCGGCACTATTATTGACCATAGCGCTTATAGCTACAGCATACGTACATAGCTTTACACCGCCGTTAAGTTCTTTGGTAAGAACTAACAATATCAGAATACATCAATCTCTACAACTTCATAAAAGTCGTAGTGAAGAATATACATCCGTCAGTGTCAGTCGCCATCGATTCCTTGCGACTACTGCAGCATCGTTAATACCAATTCTAACAAATCCATCCCCATCATATGCATTAGTAAAAGGGAATGCACCTCCACCAAAGAAAGGAGGATCAGAAGGTTTGTTGTAGGAATAATTTTTGCTCATATCATAATATTATGTCATACTCTCATACTAACAATATATGCGAATACAGCACTCAAATGTCGAAATGTAGAAGAATGTCAAGAGCAGGCCGAGAAAGCTGAACAACTGCGATCACAACAAGAAGCTGAAAGAGCCGCTTCCGGACCGAAAGCGCAAGTTGCTGGGAGTACCAAGTATTTAGATATTGAGATTGGTGGCGGTGATAATGATAAAGTTGCAAAGACAGGATCCAATGTCGATATATCCTACAAGGTATTAAAGTTGGGCAAACGAAGCTATGATGGGTTAAGTGGGGAAGGGACCGTTGTGTTTTCTCGAGGATATGCTTTAGAGGATGATGAAAAGGTGCCAGGAGACAAGCTCTTCAAGTTTCAGATTGGTGATAATCAAGTTATCAAAGCATTAAATGAAGCAGTGGTTGGTATGGCAGTTGGCGGAACAAGACGTATTAGTATCACACCGCAAAATGGATGGGAGAAGAATACAAGAGCCTGTGATGGTGGACCTGGTTAGTTGTTCAAATTTATTTGATTGCCTTTTCAACCTTGTGGCTAACAGAAGTCAATAACATCTCTCTCTCTCTCTCTCTCTCTCTCTCTCTATCTTCATAAATTGTGGTAAACGCGCATATTTCAGGAGGCAGTGGAACTGGAGGAGAGTTGAAAACGGATTATGTAGTTGTACCGACGGCTACAATGGTTGAGCAGGAAGCATGCTTTGATAGGACAAAACTACCCTTTCCAACAACATATGCACAAGAAAGACGAATGGCTCAGCGATTTGACCAAAGCCTAATCGTTGAAGTACAATTGGTGAATGTGTCATAGAAGAATAAGGGCTTAATGCTTTCTGGATGAAAGATCTAATTTAAAAGTTGCTTCATCAAACCAATCTAAATGCCAAGTTTGCCTATGCCGACTGAGCTTGTTGTGCCTGCTTTTGCAACTCGCCCATATCGATACCTGCGCTCTGTAACAATTTCATCATTGCACTTCCGACATTTTGATTGATAAGAGGATCCCCTTGATGTTCTGCCAATACACTTTGCATCTTAACGTATCCCTCCTCGCCATCTCCAAAGCCACATTCTTTTACCAAGCTTACACCATCCCCATCTTCCTTTAGATAGACATCTGTCACCATTATCTGCTGTACAGCTGTGTGTTTAGCTGCTACTTCAATCTGCTTTGCTTCTACACTATCATTCATTGCTTGCATGGTAGATGCACATCGTTTTGCAACCTTTTCTAATACTTCAGGATCTTGCATTCGCAAACTAACTTTATGCATAATGTTTCGCGCATCCACGACACTCATTTCACCATTCTTTTCTTGTTCTTCTATCAGATTTGGTATATCAAATGCGCCACTTAAAACCATGCGGTATGTATCACGTCCAGCTACTCGAAGTTTTTCTTGTACCTCTGGCGCTGATGATTTAAGAGCTTCAGTCAAGTGTTGAGTATATAATGCAATACCATTCTCGTTTGGCTTATATCCTAACAAAGAAATGACATGACATTGCGTTTCCAAGTATGTTTGTATCATCTATTGCCAACGATCTACTAATGGTGTATTGTTATTTGCTTTTTCTGCTGCAATTTGTTGTAACTTTTGTTTGCCAATGCCCTGATAAGAGAAATGAAGAGATAGAACAGAGTATTAGATGTGAGCAAAGGATTTCATTATTTGATATTTTGGAAGAGGATACCACTGCAACAACTTCAATAAAGACTTACATGCTGTATAAACAATTTCATTGCATCCTGTGCACCTAATCCAGCCTCTGGCGTAAGAGACGTCGGTGGTTGAAGGCTGTTTGTTGTAGGAGGGGGAGTGGTAGTAGTAGTTGATGGAGATGGAGTTGATGAAAAAGATCTAAGGATACCACTAGTTGCATTTTGTGAAACCGGCGGTGTGAAACGGGCAGCACTGATACTACCTGCTTGTAGACGAACACTGCCGCTGCATTGACGGCGAAGGGTTGATGTTAATAAGCATCTTCTGGCTAGTATAGGGAGTACCATTGTTTAGAGAGGTAATCGAATGGTTTTGGAAAAAAATGATTCTTTGGTAGTTCTAACTAAACTCAAAATGATAAAAGATATGGCACCAAAAGTGTTCCAAAATTAAACGCGTGGAAAGTACAATCTCTTAATATGTCGAAGGATGAATCAGATGAACTTTTCTACTTGAATCTTTGAGAATCGAGTATCTTTGAGTTTCAGTACCCCTAATAAAGATATGCTGAAAATAATAACCTCCGGCAACCTAACCAATACTTGCAACCACAAACTCTCTCAAAAGGATATAACAAACAACAAAAGCAATAACCATGACCGGCCTATCAAAGAAGAATGTAAATGATATTGACTTTAAAGGTCAGCGTGTCTTGATGCGGTGAGTAACATGCCGCTTCTGAGTTTATACTTTTTGTGCAATGCAATCCTATGATGAGTTGATATCTTATGCTCGTATTTATTTAACCTACCTTTGCAATACACTACATCTCATGCTCATCATATATATTGTACTTTTGCAATAATACATACCACCATTAATAATATAGCGTTGACTTTAATGTACCCCAGGATAAGGAGGGTAACATTACCAACACTCAGCGTATTGTCGGTGCTATCCCTACTATCCAAAAGGTACTCGATGGTGGTGCTAAGTCAGTAGTATTAATGAGTCATCTCGGCAGACCAAAGGGAGAGAAAAACATGAAATTTACATTAAAACCAGTGGCTGATAAGTTGGGTGAGTTAATGAACAAGCCAGTAACATTCTTATCCGATTGTGTAGGTGATGATATTGAAAAGGCATGTGCAGATCCAGCACCGGGAAGTATTTTCGTGCTCGAAAATATGCGTTTTTATGCTGAAGAAGAAGGCAAGGGATGCACTCCTGAACAAGTCGAGACATTCCAAAGTTCATTGAGTAAATTGGGAGATGTATATGTATGTGATGCCTTTGGTACTGCTCATCGTGCACATTCAAGTGTTGTTGGTATGAAGGGTAAAATGCCTTGTGTTTCGGGCTTGCTTGTTGCCAAGGAGTTGGAAGCATTCTCCAAAGTGCTCGATCCTGCATTGAAAAAGACTCCCTTGACTAGTATTGTTGGAGGTGCCAAGATTTCAGACAAGGTATTGGTTATTGATAATCTTATCGAGAAGAGCGACAATATTATCATTTGTGGAGGCATGGCATACACATTCTTGAAAACTTGCTTTGATATGCCAATTGGAAAATCACTATTCGATAAGAAGGGCGCTGAGTTAGCACCAGGGCTATTGGAGAAAGCAAAGAAGAAGGGTTGTAACATTGTTTTACCCTGTGATTGGCTATGTGGTCAAGACTTTAAGAATGATCAACCAACAAAGCTAGTAACTCAAGAAGAAGGTATTCCTGATGATTGGGAAGGCATGGATTGTGGCCCAAAGAGTATGGAAAAGTTTAAAGAAGTTGTACTTGCGTCTGCCACAGTCATTTGGAACGGCCCAGCAGGAAAGTTAAATTTGTATCGTTTTGACTGCCCTTGTGAACCACATGTACTAACAGAAGTCATGTTTCCTTTCGTCAGGTGTATTTGAGTTTGATAACTTCTCCAAGGGTACCAAGGCATTGCTTGAGGCTGTGGCGGAGACTACTGCTGCTGGTAATGTCGGTATCATTGGGGGCGGTGATTCTGCGACTGCTGCCGCCAAGTGGAATATGGAGGATAAAGTTACATTCGTATCTACTGGCGGAGGTGCCTCATTGGAGTTGTTGGAAGGCAAAGTCTTGCCAGGAGTTGCCGCTCTTGATGACAAATAAGCAATGCTGAGAAGTGACCGACCGCTATAGATTGGGTAGAAGCTTAAGCTATTTGTAGACAGATCAGTATGTTACTTTAAAATGTTTATATTCTGTTGTTTGTCTGACATATTATGTGCATCTAAAAGTAACTCGTGTGATATGAGGCAATGCCAAAGCTCCTTTTCTAAGTCATTTGCATCACCTAAAATGGTTGCAGCTTGATCGGAAATATTGTCAGAAATATAATACTGGCATACGTCAGGTCTTGACTTTATGATATTGAATACAGAGCTGAGTCTAATGCTATCAACCTCCTTAGTCTTCTTCAAAGGAGGATCGTGATGAAGTATCAAGTTTGCTGTATCATCATGGAAGTCGTCACTAAACCACGATATAACATGTGACATTATACCTTCTGGTATTGTGGATGATGCAATGTTCAAGTCTCCCCTCGAGTGCCCCCATATGATTTTTTTGTCTTATAGCCATATTATTGTTACTTCTGTTATTCATCCTCAACGAAGAACGAAATAAATTGGCATCATCAATGCCCAATAAAGATACAAGAAGTCGGTGTGTCGTTGGTATGTTGTGAAGGATGTGATTTGATGTCTTGACTGCTTCAATACTTGAACTATCACAAACGAGTTTCAGCATAGCTTCCCAACCTTTAGCGGTGATCGACTTATTGCCCCACAGCTGTAGCGTCTTCATTTTTGTATTGTCGGTCAATGATTCTGCTAAATGGATTGCACACTGGCTATCAATGGCATTACCTGAAAGATCTACATGGCCAATGTTTGATGACTCTGTGCTTTTTAACAGATTAGCAATCGATAAACAGCCCATCTCCCCTATACCATTGCTGTTCAATGATAATAGCTTCAATCTCCTACACTTGGCAAGAACTGTTGTTAGTGAATCTAAATCAGCAGTTCTGAAATCATTCTCGCTTAGATTGATATTCTCCAGAGTATCACGCAATCTGTTGGACAGTGCTTTTGCAAGGATATTAACACCGTCTGAGTTGAGATTGCAATTAGAAAGGTCTATCTTCTTCAATACTGGGTTGTTGCATAAAAACGGTGCCAGGCTGTTCATCTTCACAGTATCTCTCAAATCAATGCCATAAAATACGAGCTTTTGTATGTGTTGATTCAGTTGTAATCCTAAGAAGATTTCACCCACATCTAAATCTCTCCTTCCTAGTAATTTCAACTCTTCTATAACTGCATTTTCGCCAATTATATACCCTAATCTCTCCCATGCTTCAGTGCCCCAATCATCTAAATCTCGAACACAATATAACTTGATAGTTTTTACGCCTGATATGGTATGAAATGTGCACAGCATAATATGCATCAAAAGTCGTTTAATCGTACTCTTTGCAATTAATCATAAAAAAAGACTTACCAGTATCATTGTGTTTCATTCGAATGATCTTATCCGATAACTCCGGACGAGTGAAGCGGAAGATATGCTTATCATCATCATCCATAGTATTGGTATCATTTGGAATGATGGTAGTACAGCTGCTAACAACTACTTCAGCTTCGAGTATTTCATCCATGTTAGTATTAGATGTTAAGAATTGATCACAAGTCACAAGATGTGCACCGTTTTTGTTTTTGCAATAGACAACCGCTGGTAAGAGACAAAGACAAAGATGATCCAACAACTAAACTATTAGTATCAAAAGAATGTATTATAGGAGCTTACTACAATCAATATATTAATAGCAACAAGACACCCCCCCCTTCATCTCATCATCATCATCCTCATTATTTCTTTCGGTAATTTGGCGATACAACGCCTATTGAATGCCATGCCTAAAGATAGAGCCAAGCTCTGCTAACCTTCCCTCCTTGCTCTTCTTCTTGTTTCACAAACACAAACATAGGTCAGCAAACGAATGTGTAATAAAGAGGACATATCTTGTGCTAACATTTTCGTATCTTATGTACACAAGTGAAAGTAATTGTTTGTTAGTAGGAATTTTTTAAAACCTTGTTCTTATGTACTCTTCAACTTGAGCCTCAGCCTGTGCAATGTACGTTTCCTTCGTCTTCTCAAATTCTTCATCACGATGAATATTCCTGACTAACTTCAAAACACTACCTATGTACATTGAAAGATATAGATTTGACAGCCGCTTTTTGATTTGGTATTCTTCTTGGATACTGAGATGGGTTTGTAACTAGGTCAAATATATCAGTTCGATTGGTATCGTTCTCTGGTCGGCAATTGAATAGATAGCATGACTGTAGCTGTTTCCATGGTCCAGGTGGTAGTGACCAGAAATTAATGTGCATATACCCCAGTCTGTTGTATCTTGCACCTCCGTCGCCAGAACAAAATATGCAGATTAAATCATCACGACTTCTATCACTTGCAGCTCCTCTAACTCTGCACCTTTTTCCTAAAACTGATGAACTTGTTGCATAAACCACTCCTCCTAATCGAATTTCTAATCTACCCAAATCTATTAAAGATATCCCTTTATCAGATGTTTCATTAATGAGTTTCACTTCCCAAAACATGTCGTTCTTTATCTCTCTGAAATTTCCATCATTGAATGATCCTCGACAATATACCGGCCTTCCCATTCTTCCAGTAACTTCTATTTCATGACATGTCTGCAATTGCTTTCGTAAAGATATGAGCTCATTCGTTTGTTGTTCGAGTGCTTTATCCTTTATTACTGATGCCACAGCAAGTGAAAGTTCGGGAGATACTGACATGGTATGTACGTATAATGTATCTAACTATTTCAAACTATATTATTTGCAACGGGCTGCTTGTATTGGATATTCAACGTTACAATAATATTTGCAATGGGCTGCTTTGTTGACGAGATTTTTATCAGGTGATAATGTTTCTTACCATTGTATCTTACTGTTAGTTGTTAGATTTCTGTCGACGCCTATAATACTTAAATACCAACGTGTTCTATGCTGGTAATAGTACTTTATTGGTGGCTGGCGTAGAAGAGGTCAAAGACAAAGCAACAGCCTCCAACAATAAACCTCAACAAACCATCAGTTTACCCTACCTGGGTACTCCACGTTTTCCTCTATTTAGCTCTTCCACTGAAAGAGCACTAATTTACTGCATAAATGATAAGACTGCAATAATGAATACAAATTAACCTTCACATATCAATACTACTACTCCTCTCGTGCTTATCGTGCAATATCTAGAACTCATCCAATTCAAAAAGGATACCCTTTGTAGCTGCACGTAAATGTAAATAGTAAATGAGCGAGTATCGTATCTCAATAGACTATGAGTAAGTAATTAAGAGAGCATGGTGTTGGGTATCTATTAGAGAATAGATATAGCATAATAGTGCATCATGGGTGGATCTCCAGAATCACGAAAGTTGTTGCAATCACATACAACAACTTACACAACTACCAGCCACTACCATAATCAAAAGGATAAACGTCGACCATGGAGGATATTAGCATTTGCATTCTTCTTTGTTGCAACATCTATGCGTCGTTTACATATAACTACATCATCATATGAAACATACTTTACAAGTTTATCAGATGTCAGTGGCAGTCAGTCATCATCATCAAATACTAGATATGCTTCAGCTAGAGATGCTGATCTGATTATATTCTACAATCTCTACATACCACAAGATGAAGAGGGTATAGTTAATGCAATTAATGTTATTAAAGATCAGATTGGTCAGATTGCAAAAGTATTGACACGGATGGAAAATGAGGTTACTCATAGTAGTTTAAAGAAGAAGAAGCAGCAACGCAATAAAGAAAAGAGAGGAGTTGTGCTCTACAATCTAATTGGTAATGAGAACGCCTTCTCAACTGATCAAATGAGTACATTGTGTCATACATTACATCCTCGATTAGATTGTAATCTATTACAATATCATACTGAGGCAAGTGAAGCTGTTACATTACAAGATGTACATGACTTTTGTCATTCAGATATAGCTCATGAAGCTGAGCAGCAAACACATAACAACTCAACATTGAGGGTAGTTTATCTACATTCGAAAGGTAGTTATCATTCACAGGATACAAATCATATATGGCGACGTCAAATGACAGATGCGTCACTACATCCAGACTGTTTATCTCCACCAAATAATGATTGTGATGTATGTTCAGCACAATTCTATATCAAGTATGCAATAATGTTTCCTGGTAACATGTGGACAGCCAAATGCTCCTATATAAGAAGATTAATATCACCATTAACAAATGGAGAGTATACAAAAAGAAAAGAGGCTAGTATAAAACAATTTCTATTATTGAGATTGTGGGGTGTCCTGCATGCTACATTGGACACTGATAATGTTGAACATTATGGTTTAGATAGGTATCAATGGGAACATTGGATAACACATCCATCTATACAACCATGTGAGTTGCATACTACCAATGTCACACCATTAATATTACTTGGCAAAGATCCAAAAGGACGTACAATCAGTGATACTACCAAATCAGAATACTACGATTGGGGTATGGCACCAAGACGCATAAAAGCAAACCTGGGTGGACTGCGCAATGCTCGAATACGATTAGAGAATAATCCAGATGCACAATTTACTGAATATTATTACATGGCTGGTAACTTATTAAAGTGGTTTGCATTATATAAAGAGGATGGTATACCCCATCATGATTCATGGATTTGGAATAGTTTTTTAGGTGCCGACCGATGGAAGGAATTGGTCATGAAACATGGAACCAAAGCTATTGATGTAATGGTAGAAGAGTCTAAGCCACGATTTCATTCTGCATTTGAACTAAATCATACCAAAACAATGAATAATAGAGCTGTATCATCTGTACAAATGTTTGGTGAATCGCCTACTGGATCAGTGACTGTGGTCTTTTATCAGATCTCCTTCCCGCCTGTGAGTAATCTCATTGGATTACGATCTGTGCAAGCACAATTTGATGTATTATACATGGGTCAGTATGATAATGTTACCAACATGTATGATACCAAGTCATCGAGGATACTTCTGTACTACACAATATCAGGTGGAAGTAAACATGAAATTGATTCAGTATCAAAGTTGTGTAAAGAAAAGTCGGATCGAATTATATGTCGACAACTTGGCAAGTATGATATTGAAAGTACCACGGGTGAAATATTACATTATATGTATACATATTGTAATGACAAACCGTCATCATTCAATGTCATACATATCACAAACAGGATACCAGGGCACATTTCCTACAAGGTTATTGAAAAGTCATATGACGCATCACGAATACAAGCTATTACGACTGCAGTTGTGAGCAAATTATGCCATCTTCATACGGCAACAACAAATGATGAAAAAGAAGAAACCTGCAATGTCTGTGGTCAGGAGTTCTATCCATTGCCATTCTTGCATTTTACTGGTAACATGTATTCAACTACATGTGGATACATCAACAAGCTCTTGCCGCCTACAACATTTGAAAAACAAATGAATGAAGTTGCTCAAGATGCTCTCCTAGCGCAACTCGAAGAAGTTTACACTACCAAACTAATCCGATTCAATGAGCGTATCTTAGGTTCGTATCAACACTCCACAGAACACTGGATAGGTTCACACCCAGATTTGAAACCATGTGATGTAGCACCTCGAGACATAAACATCATAGAGAATGGTAATGTAAATTCCATGTCACGATATTCATTGGGTCAAGCGCCAAGACGCAGCAGTGCCCCACTAGGTACATTCAACTCAGAAGGAGACGCAGAAGCCGAATTAAAGTTTCGGTTGAAAAGAGACGTGGCACTACGAGAGTATTATTACTTGGCAGGGAATAATTTTCGGTGGCATAGGCTGTATGACACGATGCCTAGTGATAATAGTTGGGTATGGAAGCACTTTCCCGATGGACAGCTGTGGCTTGCCGCTTCAAGGTCGGGTGATGATGCGATTAATCACTTATTGAATCATGCCAGTAGTGAAAGAGAGGCTTGGTGATAGATTACATACCCAAACAATAAGATTCATAAACTTGATTTTATACTATGCTTCTCTGTTCTACAATCTCAAGCTCCTCATCATTTGATGATATATCATAACTCCGATGATGAGTAAATATGTGTCGGAGTGGATTATTGAAGAGGCAAGAATATAAAGAATCAATGCAGCCAGAAGCACAACTTGCACAACCTCGCTCATCGAGTCGTCCGTCATCATTAATTACAGGCTTAACATATGTCCGCAATAATAAAGAGCTTGCGACTACACTGACCGATGAAAACGCCATCATAAGACCAGCGAACGCTGGGGGGAGAGTAAAGTCAGTAAAGGGGTAGAGGATTCCTGCGGCAAATGGTAGGGCGAACAAATTGTATGCCATTGCCCAGACAAAGTTGAGCCTAATTCGATCAAATACAACTCGGCTGAGATGAAGTGATACCACAACATCATGGAGTTGAGACCGCACAAGGACAATATCGGCTGCTTCCACTGCCACCTCTGTTCCAGCTCCTATTGCAATTCCAACATCACTCCTAGCTAATGCAACAGCATCATTAATGCCATCTCCTACAACAGCAACTCGATTTTCAACAATCTTGCCACGACCTTTTCTTATTCTTCTCTTTTGGAGTCGACGAATCAAGTCGGCTTTGCCTTCGGGTTTTACATTCGAGCAGACGTTGTCCTCGTCTATACCAATCTTTTGAGCAACCGCTACTGCCGTTAACTCGTGATCGCCAGTACACATCCATACATCCACGCCCATACACTTGAGAGCAGCCACGGTAGATTTGGCATCATTTTTGACGGGGTCTAGAATACCGATAATTCCAATGATATGAAAGTTGTTGTCGTTAGTGTTGCATTTCACACTGACGTACACACCAATTTGGCCTTGAGACCGAAGTGATCGAACATCATCATCGGCTTTAGTACTCCCATTACTCTCTTGGATGGAGAGACTGCTATTGCCTTCCTCCTCCTCTATATCATGTGCCCATTCTCGATTTCCTACTCGAACAGTACATGTATCTTTACTAGTTTCATTGATTGTACACTCTACGCCTCTACCAGCAACAACTTGAACATTGGATATTGAAAGTTCTTGATCAGCTGTCTTCTCGTCATCTTCTTCGTGTGATTTGCGACCACCAACACTTCCTTTTGCAATGGGTTTCAAGATGTCATGACCCCAAATTTCCTTGCCTGAATTAAGAATGGCATGTCCTAAGGGGTGTTCACTCCGTAGCTCGGCACAGCATGCAAACCAAAGGGCAATATCAGTCTGTTTAACAGCTGGAGGTATACTTTGCAGCATGAGTTTCAATGGGCCGTTCTTGTCGCTTTTGAAAAGTTGACTGACATATTCAATTCTACTTCCAACCACTGCTCGTCCAGTCGTTAGTGTGCCAGTCTTATCAACTAATGTATGTTTGAGAAGCAGGGAATAGTGAGGTTAGGAATAAACTACTGGGTACATCGAACGAAAGAGCAGAAACACTTACATACTACAGTCTTCACGTGATGTGCCATTTCCAAAACTGCTCCTCCCTTGATCAGCAGTCCATTCATTGCTCCTACTCCTGTCCCAACCATGACAGCAGTGGGCGTTGCTAGTCCTAAAGCACATGGACAAGCAACGACAATTACACTAATAGCTGACATGAGAGCAGTTACATAACGTTGTTCTGTCGATCCTGATTCTTCGTCGAGTAGCAGTGCCCAACATGAGAAGGTAACCATGGCAAGCATCATTACGCATGGTGCAAATATTGAGGCGATGCGATCTATTCAAACGTATGTAGTATGTTGACAGTGAGTTTTGAATACAATATCGAGCACTAGATAATAGGATCATAAAGGACTTACCAGCCTGAGCTTGAATCGGAGCACGATTACCCTGAGCTTCATCAACAAGTTTAACAATACGAGAAAGTACCGTCTCACTTCCGGTTGCGGTAACTTGTATCAAAATGATAGATAATTGATTTACACTAGCACCGTATACTGAATCTCCTGGACGTTTGGCAATGGGAAAGGGTTCACCGGAGAATGCAGATTCATCAATATAGGCACAACCACTGTTATTTGATGATGTTTTGGATGAACCGCCCAAGTCATGATCGCTGTACTTTGTCTGCTGTTGTGTACTCTTTCCACTGCTACCTGCACGAGCAACTAATACACCATCTGCGGGTATTCTACCGCCTGGCAATACTAATAGATAATCACCACTATTAATCTCGGATATATCCTTCTCTTCCGTTGGTATTGAATTCAAATCAACTTTACTAAATGTTGAAGATATTGCAGTTCGTTCTTCATCTCTATCCATTGATGATTCATTATTATCAATGTTATTCAATTCATTTGATATGTCAGCGGGTAGTATAACTCTTGTAGCACTGACTGGTTGCAACTCCATCAACGTTTGTAATGCCCCGGCAGTCTTACCTCTTGCGTATGCCTCTAGATATTTACCAAGTGTAACAAATGTTATTAACCAAGCACCAGTTTCAAAGGTTGGTTTCAACTTCATAATTTGCATATTTGTATCACTACTAACATCATTACCATCATGTTCTACTGTTCCACGATGGATAATCTGCAATACGAATACAATAATACTATACAAATATGCAGAACTTGTACCCAATACAACTAAGAAATCCATTCCGGTTGTACAACCATGTATTAAGCCTCGATAGGCACTGACATAATATCGTTTGCCAACACCAAATTGTACAGGAGTTGCTAATAGTAACATGCACCAATCGATTATTGTTGGTGGCATTGTACTTGATGATGATGTAGTATCAATAGCAGTTTCATCAATCATAGTATTATCCATTGTTAAAAAGTGCAATATAGCCAAAGGTATAGTAAAGACTAATGATATAATTAAGGAACATTTCCATTCATATAATTCATCTTGTCTGGATTTTTCCATCCTGGCCGCATTATCTAGTAATGATGTGTTGTTCGAGTTGTCTCGTGTTGAAGAAGAGTTGTTACCGGCAACTTGTACAGATAGTATCTCACATTTGTACCCACCATTCGTTACTGTTGATGCACATGTTTGTGCTAACTTTTGATATATTTGATATTCATCTTCATCTAGATTGGTGTTGCTCAATGGAGAAGAAGGTAGTGAAGAGAATGTCACCCTAGCCGTATTAGTCGGTAAACTAACAGCTGCATGTACTACATGTGGCTCGTCGTCATTGCCGCCAACTGATAAGAGGAATCGTTCAACACTACCAGTACAAACTGCACAACTCATCCCACCTACATGAAAAGTAGCTGTTGCTCCTCCCTTCTTCTTACTACTACCCAATTCATTCTCATCATCTTTATAAGCATCATTAATATCCGTCAATGAAGGCGCTGCATTGCTACTTTTGTTCTGTAGAGTCAATTCGTGTTGTTTCAATGCCTCCTCACGATGAACTTTAACATCATGATTAGTAACTAAATGTGTCGCATCAAAACCTACACATTCTACTTCATCGATAGCACTATCAACTAACTTTTGTGTTAGCTCTTCCCTTATGTTTGATAATGATGTTAATTGTACCATGATATCTTCTATCGTTGTTGTGGTATTGGGAGTCTCGATATCTTCTAATGTTTCCTCATTGGACATTAACTTATCCATACTCTCTCTTCTGTTGAAATTAGTGTCCGTGGAAAGTAAATCTTCAGACTGCTTCACATTATATTCAATAGTAACATTCCCATACGAGGTACTAAAGTCGGCAGTTGCCTTGATAACTTTTACTTCAACAGTTAAATTATTGCCGCCTTTTTGACTACTAGATATAATAGAATGTAATTTATCATTTAAATATCTTGTAGCATCACTAACATCCATATTTAATAAACATGTTTGTACAGTTGATCCACAATTCTTTTGACACATCATTCCTTCTATACTTAGATGTATTGTAATTTGATTATTGTTAGTTATGTTAGAGTTGTTGAAGTTGTTTGATGAAAGTTTGTCATCTTGCGATTGAAAAGGATTGGGCGGTAGTGGTGGACTTTCCATGTTCTTAGATATGTATACTATATGTTGTATAAATAATACCTATACTCTTTTATCAATCTTTCAAACTTATTCAGCGTTCGTGTTTGTGTTCGTTGTTACAGTTGCCAATATCTTGGAGATAATTATTAGTGTGATAGTAGGATGTCTTTGATATACACCGAGGTATATCTCAACAATCTCACTCTTCTGGTGTATGGTATAATATATTATGAACAAGAGTATATATTTATTACAGAGAGTTCTAGGTGGCTATGGTTTCATCAGCCTCTCCTCATTGTTGCTTGTGCAGGTGTGCAATCTTTTCTTCGTTTTTTCACACTCTCATGGTAGTGGTATCCTCGCCAGCCACATCATCAATAGATTTAAACGAGGTTGCCTCATTAGGTAGGCTCTGATCAGGTTGGTCTTGGGTTGGCAGGATACATAAGCCGATATTTATATCCAATTTTCACCTCCTATTATCACCATAAATATACTCTCATGGCTGTGCTCTGTGCTAGCCCTACTATCAGGCCTACTATCGCCCTCTCCTACGCCGACCACCGCCGCCGCAGAGCACCCTTATCGTGTCTATCGACGACCTATGATATCATTGCAATACTAGGCGGTCTATCTCGCCGCTGATAGCGCGTAGGCGGCCCATTATTTGCTGCTACATGACGACCATGCTAATTAGTGCACATCATGCGTACAACTATCTTCCTCTATCTATTAATACCAATAAATGAGGTACATTACAATACACATATCGATAAATAGGCAGATTGGAGGCTGTTAGTTATATACAAGCCGGTACTGCATATAAATATGAGGCTGTAGGGAAGGCTATTGCAAAATTATTGAGTGATTTGTAAAAATTGAGTGGTTTTCAATACTCCTCCCAAACACAACAGTGAACACCCCCCAAATAACTAGAATTGATGATTAAAGACACCATTAATTGGTATAGATTCGGATTAGTAATGTTAGGGTCCAGGTAATAATGTTGGTGAAGTTGTTAGGATATATGGTGTTATAGAGAGATAGGGTGTATGAAGCTATCTATTGCAATAGGAGGTGTCATATTCAACAATCAACCGCATCAATCGGATAGAAATGTGAATAATTAAAGGGATTGGTGTTACTGCAGTTGGATGGTGCAATGGAGAGCGTATCTATTCGTAATGGGGGTGATTTGTGGGGTGATATATCTATGTGTTATGTATGCATATCCTGCTCAATTAGAGAGGGATAAACAGTACTAAATAGTCCTAATGAACAATATAACACATAAGAGCATATTCTACAATGATATTTGATGCAATAAGGCACAAAACATATATAAAATAGATGAATAATATGTAAAATTGCCAGTTTTTATACCTACTTATCATGCCTGTATGATATCACCCCGGTTCGTCGGAAATGCAATAGTTTGTAGTCTATTAGTAGTGCTTTCGATGAGTATATTCGCCGAGTATTGGATCCCTAGAGTATACCTCGGCTGAATATGGCTCATCTCGCCGCAACCTCGTAGTCGTATTATTGTTTTCAGACTTAGCGAAATAAAAATGAGTGAGTAGAAGGAGTATCTCCCCTGGGTTATATACCTTCCTACACTGTGTGCTGTTGTAGTGAGACTTGAACCCGAGGGGAGGAAGACAAGGAAAGGATACCGCCAACCCAAGACCAACCTGATCAGAGCCTACCTAATGAGGCAACCTCAACATAATCAATATAGATCAGAGCTGGACATCTACTCTGAATCTGATCTCTGCAGTCGTTTTAATATCGTGTATACGACGATCTATTATACTCATATTATACATACATACTAAATCAATCCAATCAGTAGTATATTATCTCCTAGATTTGCTACAGGCATCAGTTTAATATCGTGTACACTGTCTATAAATATCGTATTACTAACATCATATAAAACCATGGGCATGAAGAGATCTAGCGGTGATAATGTTGATGTTGAATTATGCAAGGCGAAGGCGACATATAAACGAGCTAAGAAGGCATATAAACAGGATAAATCGAATAATTCATTGAAGATTGCAAAAAAGATAGCGAAGAAGGCGTTGATCGAAGCAGAGAGTATATTAGCCACCGCCGCTACTGCTGATGTCACCGACACCAATTCAAACCATCATCTTCTTCAGATCAGAATGATATAGAAGAAAAGAATGATATCAACAACAAAACATCATCTACCGATGATGACAACATCAAAGCATTGGAAGAAGAATATCAAAAAGCCCTAGCAGAGTTTAAAGCAGATAAAACAAACAAAGACTTGCGAAGAGCTAAAACAGCCGCACGTCGAAAATTAGATGCCGCTATTCTTCAAACAACAAATGATGGTGATAAGCAATTAGTTTGTGTAGACTGCTCGAAGAAATTTATATTCACTGTTGAACAACAACAGAAACATACAGATATGGGGTGGAAAGATTCACAGCCAAAGCGATGTGAGATGTGTAAGAAGATGCGCAATGATAAATCGAAACAGGTTGGGGGAAGGGATAAGTTGGATAGTCAGAAGAAGAACATGTGTTACGCATATCAAAGGGGGGAATGTCCACATGGAATCAACTGCAAGTTTAGTCATAATCCAGAATTTGGTGGCAAACGAAGTACCAATGGTAACAGTCCTTTAGATAAGGAAAAGAAAGATGGGAGTGATGCAGCAGCAAAGAATGTAAATGATGATGAAGGGACAGAATCAAAAGAGAGGAAGGAAAAGAGTTTACGTAAGAAGAATGGAAGTAAGGGATGGCGAAACAAATAATAGTGATCATCTCACTGTCTCCTCCTATACGGGAAGAATGTGGAAGACCGTGTACTCAAAAAGTCCTTTTCCCTAAATAAATTAAGTACCTAAACATACATAAACTGTTTCAAACAACAGTGTTCTCTCAAGCTCAGATGCCCTTATCGAGTGGTACAAGCAAGTATGAGATATGAAAGTACAAGCATTACTACAATGCTCTAATAGTATATAATATGTACACATATCTACACACCGACTGAAACATAACCTCATACGTACAAAACAAAGATACCTTCTCTCTAGGTATCCTAATCGTATCTTTTTTGACGCCTTCCTCCAAAATTAATCCATCAACAAACTATCTCTCACAGTGATCATTCTTCCTCACTGAAATAGACAGCAAAGTAAATTGAAAGAAGAGGAAAAGATATTATGATGCGTGTGGTATTAATTTTGTCATCCATTGTTGTTGCTGTAACTTGCAATGCCGCCCATCAAAGTATGATGTCAAGTCGTACTAGTTTGCTCTCCCCTTTCTCTCCTGTTATCATTGGAGTAAAACGAGCTACAATTGGCCGCCAAAGTTCGCAACAATTATCAGTACCGTCAACTAATATTGATATCACAAGCCATCCGAACTATGTCACTACCAGGGGCGGTGGTGCGGCACCGGTGTGTAAGAGTAGACGACCATGCACCAAAATGCTGTCAAAGTTATTTGCAATTGGTGGTATAGCAACATCATCTGCATGGGCAACAATGTGTTATACTACAATTAGAGATAATCAACCTGCTGGTGCCTTAATGCCTAGTAAGTTTTGATAATGAGATGGGACGTTTGATGTGCTAATCTCTAATGATCAACTTATCTCTCACATCATATGAAGGTTGGCAGCATCCAGTCTTTGCTCGGATTGGTGCTATGTCTGCCGCAGCTTTAATTCTCGGCTCATTTGCAAGTCTTTCCATTACATGTAGTGAATCAAATGCTCAATCCTGGGAGGGTGAGAGTAGTTTGTGATGTCTTGCACATATCTTGTATATGTATCGTTTGACACTCATAACTTTCTCTCTTATGATATAGATTTGGGTGATAGCTCTCCCTCTTTTCGTAGACAAAACTTGGCTCTGGCAACTACTGGTGTTGCATCTTCGTTATGAGTTCGATTTGCTGATGTCGTGACAAAGATACCTGGTACGAATCCTGTCGCTAGTCATCAATGTTATAATGGAATTATGCAGGCACGTTTGATTGGTGCTTATGGAGCTGCTGCTGCTTTGTGTGCGGCAGTTTGGGTACAATCTTTACCAGAGGAAAGCCGCAATCCTCTTACCTGGCCAAAAAGAATCGGTGATGGGGTGTCGAAAGCAATCGTTAGCATAGCTCCAAAGGATGCCAATGATGCAGTGCAGGTCAAGTATTCACTTATCGCGTCGTCTATGTTGATTTTTACAGCAATGCAGGTGAGGAAAGGATGTGGGAATATTGTATGATATATGATGTTGTATCATCCTTTATTACCATCTCATACCTTTGTTTCAACAACTTCTTATACCCCAGACTGTGTGTAATATGCCAATCGCGGTCATTCCTTCCTGGACTAGTCGTCGTTTGTCACGAGCTTTTCCAATTTATACATTCTTGGGCGCTGTTACTGCTTTTGATTTGAAGGAGGCTACAGAAAATGGAAGGATTCTTATTGATAAGAATTACCGCAGTCTTTCGAATGGTGTGAAAGGATTTGGTGGATTGTACCTTGGGGCACGTGCGGGAGCAGTTCTATTAGATCCTTCTTTCCCAGAACACTTTGGTATGGTCAATCAAGTTCCTGGATTGGCTGTGGCGGCAGCCCTTATGGTCGGATTAACGTTGCGATCGGATAAACCATAATAGTTCAAGGGGGGTCAGTAGTGTTTCATGATTAGAATAGCTAACAAGTAAAAGCAAACTTATATAGGTTCATTATCCAAAGCTCCCTAAATTAAGCAGATACCTAATATATGAACTGTTATAGTCTGCTGCGCTGCATTAGACTCACGGGTCTCCCAAATCAAAAAGAATATGAAAGTTCTTAGGCTTCAGCGAACAAGGCCAAACATCTTTCTCTTCAAAAACAACTTCATAACTTCCTGCATCCTTCTCCCAGGATCTTAAATCTCCAATCTTGCCATTATGATTACTGTAGGGTTCTAATCCATGGGCAACTACAGGCGTGCCCAGAGATGGAAGAACTGCTGCAGATGGGACAGTAAATGTCACCATATCTTTTTTAACTTCACCCAGTGGACCTTGTATTACAATATTCTCAAAGTCATCTTCATATCTAATAGCCTGGTAGTGTTTCCATCCTCCTCGTTGTGATTTAAACAATACCCTTCGTATCTTATACTGATGATACGTTGATTCGACGCGCTTCGTAAGACTGTGGTCTGCACCGTGTACTCGCTTACTTGTGGCGACTAATTGTGGTAGCAATCTCAATGCCTCTACACTATGTTTGGCATTCCTGAGATCAATGGCGAGGTTAGTCCCCACCTTTATCGACTCAGCATCTTCATGTCCATATTCCCCTGTACATATTTTGTACATCCTACGGCTATGTTTCAGCTTCTCTTCCAGGGTTATAGAACACCCCTCATCTTGATACCGTAACATAGTAGCGGCCACACTATTCTCTGCACATGTGATCCCTTGTTGAACGCCAGGTGCATTCTTATCCATGGCTTTGAAGAGTCGTCGGCACTTTTCAAAGTGCCCTATAGCCTCTCTGGCGCTATCACTTGTCTTCTCTGAGAAACAAATCTGACCAAGGTCAAGATAAACAAACGCTTCTATTTGACGTATTCTTAATGATACACCCCTCGAGGAATTATCCAATCTCATTTGAGTAATCAAGGAAAGTAACTTATTAGCAGTATCGGTAGCCTCAACTTTTAAATCACCTTGTGAATTACCAGACATGTTTTGTCTATAAATATATTCACCTAGTGCACCCAACTTAAGCTTAAGGGCGGCAACTAGCAATCCTAGATCATCAGGATGAGTATCATTTACATAGGAAATAAATTCATTAGCCATAGAAACCGCCGGCTCATTCTGATATGGTTGATGACAGTTGGCACAGACCTTCCATGGCAGAATTAATTGATACATATCATGCCGTCGTTTGTCCCAGTTTTTACTCTTTTGTGCTGCATAGTTGGCTGACAATTAAGTGGTGGGTGTAATAAGAGACATTATTGAGTGATTAAATTAAGGCATAAAAACAACCAACGACACAGAATGGTTATGACAAAGTGGTTGGTTTTTGTGTGAGACATTATAAGCAATTAAATATTTAAGGCACCACATCAATCAACAACACAATCAAATATATACAACTCACCTATACATGAGATGTGAGCAAATCCACTATCAGAACCCCTACATGAACAATCACGTACTAAAGGTTTTCCATCTATATCAGGACACTCCTCTAAACATATATAACAGCTTGGAACATTATCAGCTTCACCAAATAATGTTAATTGAGTATCACTCAATGATGTAACCGATGTAGTGTCCGTGCCTGCAATAGATGGGAGAGAGATGGGAGTTCCGGCACATGACCGGTTGGCCTCGATACATTCGATACACCTCCTCTCGTACTGTTTTGATTTCCATTGTTTCTTACTGTAGCTTGATGGAGGTAGTGTATTATTACATGAGGCGCAGATCTTCATGGTATGGTTAGCTGCCTTTGGATAGTCGATGTTTGTTTGAATAATAATTATCTAATGGTAGAGGACAGTGACAGTTGTGTTTATTCAAAACGTTTGTTACTGTTGTTGTTGCAATGAAAGAAACTCTACAAATAGCTCCAAATCCGTAAATACCGGCTGTCAATAAGCAATGTAACCAAAGTCAAGTACAATCATCATAGGCTGAAGGGCTACACATTGTTCTTGTTGTCAAACTACGGGCGCAACAGTCAACTCATACTAGAAATGATGACACTCAAGGTCATTTTCATTTTTGATAGGATACCACCTCTCCTACTCTCTCTAGAGTGGTAGTGCACCTCTCTAGACTCTAGAGTACATCTCCCGCCCTGAATTAATTATTGTATTACAATAACGATATCTACTTCTCTTACATATTCTATTGAATATTGAATCATAATTTATTTAGGTGTAGGTGGTAATCAATATAAAATCAATATACAATACCTCCCTTATCATGATATCATCTTCATCATCACTGCCACTACTGCAAATCATAATATGTATTGCTACACTACTCTTCTC